>JGI12210J13797_10033123_pt1 | contig 29070 bp, 19 predicted proteins | sample ElkSlonscriptome_3_FD_13797 | JGI IMG/M metagenome (IMG submission 13797) | reverse complement strand
TGGGCGACCTGCACGAGGTGCCGCTGGCCCTCCAGCAGGTGCAGGCCACCGACGGCTACGTGGGCCGGCTGGCGTTCGCGCGCGACGAGCAGCTCGAGGCCTACGTGGACAAGGTGCTGAGATGGGAGGCGCGGGCGGCCCCCCAGCGGCAGGGGCGAGCGCTCTTCTACACGGTGCACGACCAGACCACGGCCACGCGGGTGGGGTACGAGGGGCTGGTGCGCCCGTGCCTGGCCGTGGCCGGCCAGCGGCTCGATCGCGGGCAGCTCGACGCCGACGCGCTGATCGACGGGGGTCACTCCCGCGTGCCCGACCCCGACGATCTGCTGCGGCTGGCCCAGCTCGACCGGCCGGGGGTGCTGATGAGCCTCAGCCACGGCGAGGGGCCTCCGCGCCGGGGCTGGCCCAGCGCCGATCACCAGCGCCGGTGTCAGGGCGCGATGAGCTTTGGCCGAGGAGGCCAGCTGCGCGGGGAAGACGTCGCCCACCGAGCGTTCATGCCCGGCGGGGTGTGGTTCATGATGGCCTGCTTCGGAGCGGGCAGCCCCGACGCCAGCGCCTACCATGCGTGGCTGGTCGAGCTGCAGGCGCGGGGGCGCTATCGCGGCGATCCGGGCGCGGTGCTCGAGGGGATCCCGCGCGAGCGGCCGTTCGTGGCCCAGCTTCCCCAGCAGGCGCTGGCCAACCCGGAGGGGCCGCTGGGCTTCGTGGGGCACGTGGACCTGGCGTGGACCTACGGCTTTCGATCGCTGGACGAAGGGGGCCCCCGCGCACGTCCGGCCAAGTTCCTGGGCGTGCTGCGGAGTCTGCTGGGGCGCAACCGCCTGGGCGTGGCGTTTCGCGAGCTGCTGCGCTACCGCGAGCAGACCGACACCGAGCTGGTCGAGCTGGAGGGCGACGTGAAGGCCGGCCGGCTCGCCGCCGATCCCGGGCTGCCCACCCGACGCGCGCACCTGTGGATGCTGCGGGAGGATCTCTCGGCCTACGTGCTGCTGGGCGATCCGGCGGCTCGATTGCCGCTGGGCGACGAGACGGCGGGGGCGGGCGTGGCCGCGGGGGCGAGCGTGGCGGCGGGGGCGAGCGCGGGAGCGAGCGCCGGGCCGGCTGCGGCTCGGCTCGCGGGGGCACCGGTCGAGCTACCGCTGGGGATCGACGAGCTGGAGGAGGCGATCGGCGCGGTCATGCTGGGGGATGACGGGCTGAAGACGATCGCGGCACGCCACGGGCTGGCGCGGGCCGAGCTGCGGCGGCTGGCGGAGGCGTACCGTGCCGCCGGCCGGGCGGCGCTGGGGTGTCCCGACGACGAGTGAGCGGTCGTGCATCATCGCCGGTACCGTGAACCGCTCCTCGAGCTCGGGTCGCCCGCCGTTGTCCCCTCGAGCGGCCGAGGATTGCCTGCTCGGGCCCAGGGTCGGTACCTTCTCTCGGTGACCTGCTTCCAGCGCTCGTGGCCCCTCGCTGCCCTCTCCCTCCTGCTCGCGTGCGACGGCGGCAAGGAGAAGGGCGACGCCAAGAAGACCGCCGACGCCAAGCCGGCCGCCGACGCCACGCCGGCCGACGATGCCAAGCCGGTCGAGGCCGCCAAGCCGGCCGAGGCCGCCAAGCCGCACTTCGACGTGACGAAGGATCACTCCGGCGTGCTGGCTCGCTCGGCCGCGGTGCTCGAGGCCACCGAGAGGTTCGACGACGAGAACCTCCACGAAATCTCGCACCACGCGGAGAAGCTCCCGACCTACGAGAAGGTTTGCACGCACGAGGCGGGGATCGAGGGCGAGGGCTTCGACCAGCCGGGGTGCGTCAAGGCGATGGAGCACCACATGGTCCAGCTCGGGCCCGAGCTGTACCAGCAGCTGGCCGACTGCATGCTGAGCGCCAAGACCGGCGAGCAGATCGACGCCTGCCACGCGGCCGAGGCCGAGGCCGAGGCGAAGCTCCACGCCAATCCCCACGGCGACGGCCTGAGCGAGGACGTCTGCGACGAGCTGTTCGAGCACTTCGAGACGCTGGCGATGGACGACGCCAAGGAGCAGGCCGAGCTGGTCAAGGAGATCCTCGAGGAGGTCCGCGCCGACGTCGTGCTCACCTGCACCGAGCAGGGCACCCAGGCCGAGGTCGATTGCTCGATGAAGGCCAAGACCATGCCCGAGCTCAAGGAGTGCGCGTCCAAGCTCCTGTGAGCGGCCGCTGGGTGCTGCATGCGGGCCCATGCTCCTCGCCCCCCCCCGCCCCCACGATGAGAATGCCGTTCTTCCTGCTGATCGCGTCCGTACTCCTCTCTACATCGGTCGCCATGGCCGAGCCGACCGCCCCCACCGAGTCCACCACGCCCCTGGTGGTGGGTGTCACGATCGCCCCACTCGAGGCCGAGGTCCACGCGGCGCGAGCGGCGGTCATGTCGCGGGCGGTGGTGATGGGCCGGCGTTGGTGGCGGGGACGTGCGGATCGGGGCCGGGCCGATGGGACGCGTACCGGGCCCTGGGGGCGATTGCGCTTCGGTCTTCGTCGTGGTGCGGTGGGGCCCATGAGACGACGGCCAGGAGCGTCGAGCACGGTCGAGGACCTGGGGCTGGCGAGCCGAATGCAGGGCAACAGCCGCCCGCGCGCGACCGAGGGCTCCGGCCCTGGGCGGGGCGCCGCGGTCACCCAGGCCGCGAAGCTCCGGGCGCGTGCTCGCCGGCCCGTGGCGAAGACGCGACCCGAGCCGTCGGGGCCGGTCGACGCCTTGGCCCGGGGGGTGTTCGCGAGCACGTCCCCGAGGACGGGGACCCTCGGGCGGCCGGCCGTGACGTCGACGCCGGGGGTGCTCGCCGGGCGGACGGCCGTGGTGAAGCCGGAGGTGGCCCCGGTCGGCCCCACACGCGAGGGGGCGGAGCCGACGAAGGTCGGGGTGCTCGTCGAGCCGGCGGTGGTGCCGTCGGAGACGGTCGCGGTGGCGGCGGAGAGCGTACTCGCGGGGCGGGCGGTGGTGCCGTCGGAGGTGGTTCCGCTCAGCGCCGAGGTTCGCATCGTGCAGCTGCCGAAGCCGGCCGGGTTCGACTACCGGGCGGGGCAGCACGTGAAGCTGTCGATGGGGGGCGTGGCCAAGGCGCGGTCGTACAGCATCGCCTCGTCGCCCCACGATCCTCACCTCGAGTTCTGCATCGAGCACGTGCCGGGCGGGCAGCTCACGCCCAAGCTGTTCGCCTCCGGATCCAGCGCCGGCCTGCAGCTCGCCTCGGCCGCCAAGGGCTCGTTCGGGCTCGACAGTGGCGCCGCTCGGCACCTGATGGTCGCCACCGTCACCGGGATCGCGCCGCTGCGCTCGATGCTCCGCGACGCGCTGCACCGGGGCGTGCAGGCCGACTTCATCGTGCTCCACGGAGCCAGCCATGCCGATGAGCTGCCCTACCGCGCCGAGCTCGAGGCGCTCGCGGCCGCGAACGAGCGGGTGACGTACATCCCGACCGTCAGCCGCCCCGAGGAGGCGCGCAACCAGGGCTGGGCCGGCCGCACCGGCCGCGTCGACCCGCTCGCGATGGAGATCGCGGGCACGCTGCGCTCCGACGCCACCCACACCCGGGTGTACGCCTGTGGCAACAGCGGCATGGTCGCCCGCGTGCGGCAGGAGCTGGGGTCGGCCGGGTTCGCGGTCTCGACCGAGGCGTTCGGCGGCTAGGCCGAGCGGTCCGACGGACCCGGCTGGATCGTCACCCGATCAGAACCGGCCGCGCAGCGCCACGCCGCCTTCGCCGGGCCCGCCCCAGGCGGTGGCGCTCATCGAGCGCTTGCGCGACAGCAGGGCCATGCGGATCACCCCGCCCACGATGACGCCCAGCCCCACGCCGGTGAGCGAGGCCCCGATGGCGACGCGCCGCCGACCCTGGGCGCTCAGCTCCTCGAAGGTCTCCTCGACCGGCGCACTCGTGGCTTGGCGCTCGTTCCTGCTGCCCAGGATCCACAGGATCATCCCGGCGGTGGTGGTCGCCGACCCCGTCACGAGCAGCGACAGGCCCAGCGGATCGCGACCGACCGAGGGCCCCGCGGGCGCGAGGGTCTCGAACACGGGCACGCCGTCGGCGTCGAGCGGCGCGGAGACCGGGGGCAGCGGGCCGTGCACCTCCGTCTGCTGTTCGAACAGCCGCTGCTCGCAGGCGCGCACGTGCCGGAGGGCGTCGACCCGCTGCGGCGGCGGCGGGTCGCTGGCGAGGAATTGCTCGTACCACGCGATGGCGGGCCCGCAGCGGTCGCGCATGCGCTCGGCCTGGCCGAGGGCGTAGAGGTAGGCCGGCTGGGGATCGGCGGCGCGGGCCTCGAGCAGCGCCTCGACGGCCAGGTCCCACCGCCCGGCGGTGAAGTGCAGCTCGGCCCGACCCCGAGGGGTGGGGTCGGGCACGTCGAACGGGTCGGACATGCCGATGCTCGGCTCGGTCTCGGCCTCGGTCTCGGCCTCGGTCTCGGTCTCGGTCTCGGTCTCGATCGGATCGGCGCTCGGCTCGGACTGGGTCACGGACTTGGGCGCGGACTTTGGCGTGGGCTCGGGACCCAGCAGCGCCAGGCCCAGGCCCACGGTGCTCAGCCATGCGGTGAAGCCGGCCATCGGGGGTTATCCCCGCCTCGGGGCGCGTCGACGGCCCAGCGCGACCAGCAGCAGCCAGGCCAGGCTGGCGGGGCTCATGGGGCTGGCGGGACGCTGGCTGCGGCAGAGGCAGCCCTCTTCGAATGAGAAATCTTCGTCGAAGAAGGTTCCGTCGAAGTCTTCGCCGAAGGTCGAGTCGCCGAAGGTCGAGTCGCCGAAGGTGTCGCTGTCGTCGGGGGTGTCGTCGGGCTCGTCGTAGTCGGGGTCCTCGATGATCACCGGCATCACGAAGGCAGGCAGCGAGGCGCCGAGCCGACGCCCGATGGTGGCGCCCGTGGTCACGTCCCCGTGCTCGTACGAGACGGAGACGGGGGGATCGCCGAAGATCGGGAGGACCAGCGTGAGTCGCAGCGCATCGATCGAGGCGCTGCACTCGGCCAGCGCCCGGGGCACGCTGTTGGCCAGCACCGTGAACCCCGCGCAGCTCACGATGCCGTCGGGGCCGGGGTGGACGGTGTTGTCGAGCGACACCACGATGAGGTCGGGCATGCCGGTCGGGATCCGAGCGTCGAGCACCACGGGGGCCTCGAGCGCGCCGGCGTCGTAGCCCTGCCCGTTGAAGGGCGGCTGGTCTTCGGGGGGCAGCAGGTCGTCCGGCGGCTCGAGGTCGCGGGCCAGGCCCTCGGCCCCCGGGGTGAGATCGAGCGGCGCGGCGGAGGGGAGCAGGGGATCGGCCCAGACCGAGCCCAGGTCGCACCCGCACGCTCCCTGCCAGGCGCCCAGGCCGATGGCCAGGTCCTCGCCCCACTGGCCCACCCGGTCGTCCACGGCGCTCCAGTAGAGGTTGTGGTCGAAGGCGGGCGGCAGGTCGATGCCGTCGATGGTCACCCGCACCGCGCCCTCGGCCGCGCCCACCACCAGGTTGCCCCGCACTTCGCCCTCGGTCGCCCGGCGGATGTCGATGCCCACCCCCGTGGCGTCGAAGACGGTGTTGTGCCGCCACGTGGTGGCGTGCGAGCCGTAGAACAGGTCGTCGCCCTCGCACAGGGCGCAGCGGCCCACCTCCACCAGCACGTTGCGCTCGATGGTCCACGCCGCGGCGGACTGGAGCACGAGGATCCCGTGGCCATCCTCGGTGCTGCCCGGGGCGATCCGCTCCACGAGGTTGCGCTCGATGCGGCCCTGGGTGACCTGGGGGCCGGCGATCACCATGGCCGCGGTGCGGGTGCCCTCGGCCCCGCACGCGTCCTCGGGGAAGTCGTGGATCGCGTTGTCGAGGATCGAGGTGTCGTGGGTGGACCCGGTCAGCTCGATGCCGGAGCTGCGACCCCGCTGGTGCTCGGTGGCGGCGAGGCACGCCTCGGGCGGCGCGTCGATGCAATCGCCGCAGGCGATGCACGCCTCGGGCTTGCCGCAGTCGTCGCAGACGCTGAACGTGATCGGCTCGCAGCTCACCTGGGCGATCTCGTTGCGCTCGATGCGGGTGCCGACCGCGTCCTGCACCCAGATGCCCACGCCGCGGGTCCGCTCGATCCGGTTGCCCGCGACCACGGCGTCGGCGAGGGCGAAGCCCGGCTGTCCCTGGAGCACGATCCCCCGCCCGGGCCAGTCGCGGACGACCACGCCCTCGATCGCGACCGCGTCGGTGGGGTCGGGGCCGCCGCCCTCGATGCGAATGGCGTCGCTGGGCGGGGTGTCCTCGCCCGAGCCGTCGAGCACCAGGTCGCGCAGCACCCAGTGGTCTAGGCCCACGAGCACCAGGGGGCCGGTGAAGATCGGCGCGTGCCCGGGCGCGGGCTCGAGGGTGACGGGAGCCTCGGCCGTGCCGCTGGGCAGCGCGTAGTCGGTGGAGTCCGCCCCGGCGTAGGGGGCGTCGGCGTCGAGCACGAGGATCGACGAGCCCGCGAGGATCGAGCCGCTGGCGAAGGCGCAGTGCAGCGAGCGAAACGGGGAGACCTCGGAGCCATCGCCGGGGCACTGGTCGGGCGGCGCCTCGGCGTGGGCATCCCCGTCGACGTAGATCTCGGGAGCACCTCCGGCCGACGGCTCGCCTCGTCGCGAGGCGGGGCCGGGGGCGGGGGCGGCCGCGGCCGAGCACGCGGCGGCCAGCCCCAGGAACAGACCCAGCGACAGCCCCAGGGTGATGCGGCCTCCGAGCGTGTCCCCGATCATGGGCCGAGTCTACCAAGAGGCGCTGCGTGGTAGCCTAGGGGAGGTGATGGGTTGGCATCGAGCGTGGGGGTGGGGGCTGGCGGCGGGGCTGGGCTGCGGTCTGCACGCATGCGCAGACGACTTCTACTCGTGCTTCCAAGACGAGCAGTGCGAGCGGGACGGGCAATCGGGGCGGTGCTTCAACCCGGGGTTCTGTGCCTATCCCGACGACGCGTGTGACGACGGGCTGCGCTTCAGCCCCAACGCCAGCGAGGACCTCGCCGGCCGGTGCGTAGACATCCCGTTCTCCGGGAGCAGCAGCGGGCCTCCGGCTTCCATGACGACGACGTTCCCGCCGATGTCGTCGTCGTCGGACGACGGGGAGCTCGAGGTCTGCGGCAACGGGATCGTGGAGCCGAGCGAGGACTGCGACGACGGCAACCGCGAGGCGGGCGACGGCTGCTCGAGGGATTGCTGGCTGGCGGGGACCGAGCGCTGGGTCCAGCGGTACGCCGGCCCGGCCGGGGCCGACGACCGGGCCACCGCGCTGGTGGTGGGGGCCGAGGGCCGCGTGCTCGTGGGGGGGGAGCAGGGCGAGTCCGACGACGCTCGCTCGGCCATCGTGCTGTCTTATAGGATGGCCGACGGACAGGCGGCGGATGAGCCGTGGATCGACGCCGGCGAGCCGGGCGATCTCCGGCTGCACGGGATGGTGTCGGCGCCCGACCGCGTGGCGGTGGTGGGCGAGCGGGCCTCCGGTGGGCCGGCCGGCAGCCGGGCCTGGTATGCGGTGCTCGACCTCGGGCTCGAGCCGCTGGCCCTGGGCGCCATCGACACGCTCGCGCCCGAGTCGGGGCGAGGGGTCGCCGACACCCCCGACGGCTTCGTGCTGGTGGGCGCCCAAGACGGCCGCGCGTGGGCCCACTGGTTCGAGGCGGGCCGCCCCGACTTCGTCGGCGCCGAACTGCTCGCGGTGGAGGCGGTGGGCGCTCGAGTCGATGGGGCGTTCGTGGTGGTGGGCCCCACGGCCGACGAGGCGATGCACTGGTGGATGGTGTCGGCGTCGGGCAGCCTCATCCGCGAGGGCACCGGCGAGGGCGACCAGGCCCACATGGCGGGCTTCGATCAGCTCGGGCGGCCGGTGATCGGCGGGGTGCGCGACGGCATGCCGTGGGCGGAGGCCCATCACCTCGACGGCACGCTGGCGTGGCGGCTGCCCGAGGAACTGGAGGTAACCGACGGCTCGGTCGAAGCGGTGGCCCGGACCTCTCGCGGCGACGTGATCCTCGCGGGGATCGGCGAGGGGGTGCAGGGGGTGCAGGGGGGCTGGGTGGCGCGGCTCGACGTGGAGGGCCGGCTGCTCTGGACGGGTCCGGTGCGGCCCACGGCCGAGGTCGTGCGGCCCTACGCGGCGCTCTACGTCGAGAACGAGCTGTTGGACGAGCTCTCGGACGAGGTGCTGGTCGTAGCGGGCGCGGAGCGGGGCCCGGAGGGCGACTTCGATCTGTTCGTCGTCGCGATCGAGCCCTGAGGGATCGAGAAGGCCCGCTACGGCCCGCTACGGCCCGCTAGGGCCCGCTCCAGACGTAGCCGGTGATCCCCTGGTCCACGAAGCCGAGGTTGTTCACCGCGTTGTCGCGCTCGGGGGCGCTGACCGTATAGAAGTGCGCGTCGGGCCCGGCGTTGAGCAGCCGGTACAGCGGCGTGGCGCCGCAGCGCTCGTCCATGGAGATGAAGCCCACCGTCAGCTCCGGGGCGGCCGTGCCCTCGCAATCGGTCGAGGTGGTCAGCCAGCGCTTGTTGTTGGGCTTGATGCAGCGGAACAGCGGCTGCAAGCCCTCCACGCCCGGTGCATACAGGTGGAAGTAGTTCTCCGACTCGAGGTTGAGGTCGCCGCTCTGCGCCTCGGCGAGATCGGTGGTGTAGAAGTGGCCGAGGCTGGGGCCGTTGGAGCGGTGCACGCCCACCCGGCAGCCGGGGAGCGGGCCCTGGTCGCACGTGCCGTCGCAGTCGTCGTCCATCACGTTGCAGACCTCGACCGGGGCCAGGCAGATCGGCTCGCCCGCGGCCGCGCAGACGTCGGTGCAGTCGATGGTGCCGTCCGAGCCGCAGGTGGTCTGGCAGGCGCTGCCCGCTTGGCAATCGATGGGGGTCTCGCAGCCGGAGACGAGGTCGCCGTCGCAATCGGTGTAGCCCGGGTTGCAGGCGGCCATGGTGCACTCGCCGGCCTCGCACGCGGGGGAGGCCTGGGGGATCACGCAGCTGCGGCCGCACTGTCCGCAGTTGCTGGGGTCGGTGTCGAGATCGGCGCACACGCTGCCGCACACGACCTCGTCGGCCGCACAGTCGGGCGGCGGGGTGGCGTCGCCCGAGCCCTCGGTGGCGGTGGCGGTGTCGTCCTCGGTGGCGGAGCCGGTGGCATCCCCGGTGCCGCCGGTCATGGCGAGGGTGAGGGCGGAGACGCCGTCGGCGGAGGCATCGTCGCCTCCGCACGCGCCGAGGCCGAGGCCCGCGAGGGCGAGGCCAAGCCCGCGGCCGCGCCTCCGCGGCTCCTCGCGATCAGATCGCGAGGATGCTCGAGAGGTGTTCGCTGGTCTCACCGCCGTTGAATCCGTAGCTGTCGGTCGGGATGCCCAGCGCGCGCAGCATGGTGACGTGGGCCATGCTGAGGTTGCCGTCGGTCTGCCGCTCGTGCACGCCGGTCTCGATGGCCCCGCACGCCTGGCCGGCGAAGATCACGGGGTGCTCCTTGTTGCCGTGCTGCCAGCCCTCGCCGTACTCGGAGGTGCCGAACACCAGCATGCGGTCGAGCAGCGAGATGCCGGCGGGGTCGACGGTCTGCTGCATCACGCCCAAGAACACGGCAAAGGCCTCCATCTGGTAGCGGGTGATGTCGCGGACGCGGTCCCAGTGGCCGTCGTGGCAGGTCTTGTGCATCCCGTCGGGCACGCCGAGGTTGGAGAACACGTGGGTGGTGGCGGGCGAGGTCAGCATGAAGCTGAACACGCGGGTCATGCCGCACAGCAGGCCGCGGGCCAGGATCTGGGCCATGACCTCGGTCTTGGCCAGCAGGTCGCCCGCCGCCCCGGCGGGGGGGCCGGGGTCGTCGCAGGCGGCGACCGACAGCTCCAGGCGCCGCTGGATCTCGTCGAGGTGGGAGAGGTGCTCGTCGAGCCGGATCTTGTCGGCCGCGCCGAGCTGCAGCCGCAGATCGGCGGCGTCCTCCATCACGGCGTCGAGCAGGTGGGCTCGGTTCTCGAGCTGCCCGGTGTCGGCCGGCACGTCGAACAGCAGGCCGTAGAGCTGGGCCGGGTCGAGCACGGGCAGGTTGAGCGAGTCGGGCCCGTTGTAGGAGATGGCGTTCCAGTGCCCGTAGTCGTGGAAGCGAGCCTCCGACACGCCCATGGTGAGCGAGCGGAAGCGCGGCACGTTGCTCCCGTAGAAGTCGTCGTGCTTGGCGATGTACTGGTCGAGGCTGGGGCGCAGCGCGGTCAGGGTGTGCGACGGGTGATCGAAGCCATCGGGGCGGATCCGATCGGAGGTGAGCGCGACCATGAAGCCGCGCATGTGCCCGTCGCCCTGGCCGGGCGGCTGGTCGGGGACCATGGTCTTGGGCTCGAGCCCGGTGGCCACGCTGACCGCGTAGGGCGCGAGCGGCTGCAGCAGCTCGCTGGGCGCGTAGCCGGGGCCGGTGGCGGCCGGGGTCCACAGATCGGGGTAGCCGCCGCCGCCCTGCATGCCGCCGTGGCCGGCGTGCCAGGGGGTGCCGTTGGCCCAGAAGAAGATGCCGAAGATCGGCTCGTCCATGTCTCCGTTGGCGCGGGCGCCTCGGGTGCCGAACATGGCCTCGAGCGGCGGCAGGGCCAGGGACACGGCGGCCCCTCCGGCCGCGCCTCGCAGCAGGGTTCGTCGCGACAGGATGCGGCTCATGCTCCCTCCTCTTCTCGGGCGAGGGTTCGGAAGCCCTCGTGGCGGACCAGGGTGGTCAGTAGGTGCTTGAAGCGATAGCCGTCGTCGGCGAAGCGTTCGCTGAGATCGGTGATGATGGGCAGCTCGCGCGTCAGCTCGAGCCGGCCCTGGGCGTGGCGGAACAGCTGGGTGGCCACGCAGCGGCCCACCCGGGCGTCCTGGGCCAGCAGGGGGCCCAGCTCGGTGGCGTTGGCCAGCGGCTGCCCGTCGAGCTCGCCGCTGGCGTCGAGTTCGAAGCCGCTGGCGTCGACGGTGCGGAAGGCCCCGATCGAGTCGAAGTTCTCGAACAGGAAGCCGGGCGGGTCGATGAAGCTGTGGCAGCCGGCGCAGACCGAGCTGTCGGCGTGTCGCTCGAGGCGCTCGCGCAGGGTCTCGGCCTCGCCCTCGCTCTCGGGGATGTTGGTGTCGACGTCGTTGGGCGGGGGCTGCACGGTCTGGCACAGCACGCGCTCGCGCACGTACTTGCCGCGCAGGGTGGGCGAGGGCTCGGTCTCGTGGGCGTTCATGGTGAGGAACGCCCCCAGGGTCAAAAGCCCCACCCGGGGCCCGTCGGCGGGCAGCTCCACCGGCACGAACGCGATGGGCGAGGCGCCCGGGGCATCCACCCCGTAGAGCATGGCCAGCTCGTCGTTCACGAAGGTGTTGCGGGTGCCGTAGATCCCCCGGATGTCGGCGTCGCGGCGGAACACGAAGTCGTCGACCAGCAGCTGGATCTCGGTCCGCATCGATCGGGGCAGGCTCGACGCGAACATGGGGTAGACGTCGACGTCGCGGGTGACGCCATCCAGCCGCCCCAGGTCGAAGTACTGGGCGAAGAACTCCTGCACCGCGGCGTTGGCCCGCGGATCGGCGAGCATGCGCTCGGCGTGGGCGAGCAGCGAGTCCTCGTCGAGCAGCTCCCCGGCCTCGGCTGCGTCGAGCAGCGCGTCGTCGGGGGTGGTGTTCCACAGCAGGAACGACAGCCGGCTGGCCATCTCGAAGGCGGTGTAGCGCAGGCGGTCGGGGCGGTCGGGGTCGGGCTCGCCCAGCTCCACGCGGTACAGGAAGTGGGGCGATTGCAGCATGCCGGCCACGGCCAGGCGCAGGCCCTCCCAGGCGTCGGGGGTGCCCAGGTCGACCGTGATCTGCTGCCAGCGGAGCAGCTCGTCGGGCAGCAGGGGGCGCCGGTAGGCTCGCCGCCCGAACTCCTCGAGGAAGCCCTGCACGCACGGATCGCCCGGGGCGGCCGGCTCGCAGCCGACGAGCGCCAGGCGCTGGTCGGGGTCGCCGAAGATGTCCTGGGTGATCAGATCGGCGGCCTCTTCGTACTGCTGGGTGCCCAGCTCCGACAGCGTGGTGCTGGTGGCTCCGATGTTGAAGAACAGGTAGGGGTTGGTGTCGGGCTCGAGCGCCACCACGGGCTGCCCGGGGCCGAGCACGACCTCGAGGCTGTTGCGGTACTGGTCGGCGGTCAGCCGGGGCAGCACCGCCGCGCCCGGATCGATCACCGGGGGCTCGGCATCGGGGTCGTCGTCGTCGGTGGTGCCGTCGCTGCCGCCCGACTCGCCCCCGGTGTCGGTGGCCAGCTCGCCCGGGTCGCGGCTCTCGCCGCCGTCGTAGCAGCCGGACGTGGCCAGCAGCAGGGCAACGAGCACACCGCTCGCTCGCCGTTCATCGTTCGTCATCATGGATCCCCCCCGGTGGCGTCGCCACGGCCTCCGTGGCGCTCACCATACCATGCACACCTACACGGGCTACCGCCTCGGTGCCCCGCGGAGCGACGGGCCAGCTCGGTCGGGGGGCGGGGCTGGATCGTTCGGTGACTCTCGCCACGAACGGTTCAAGAGATGTTGGGGATCGCGCACTGCTCCGCGAGGGCCAGCAGCCGGCGGTGCGACGCGAGCCCGGTGGCAACGGCGTCCTGGTGCTCCGCCGGCAGGCCGTGGGCGATCCGGCGCAGCCGCTCGGTCGCCACGCGCAGCACCGTGTACGCCTCGTCTCGCTCGCCCTGCGCGAGGAGGGCCTCGGCGTGGATCCGGTGGATCGTGCTCCGCAGGTAGGGCGTGATCGAGCGGGGCACGAGCGCCATCGCGATCCGCGACTGGGCGAGCGCCTCGTCGGTGCGTCCGCAGGCGAGGTACGCGTCGGCCAGCGCGCTGTGGAGGCAGGCCATGCCCTGCGATGCGGTGGCCGGGGGCGGGGCCTGGATGATGGCCTGCAGCCCGGGGATCGTCTCGGCGGCGCGACCCAGCGCGATCGAGGCGGAGGCTCGCAGGCTCCACTCGGCCAGCTCGGGGGCGCCCCGGGTGTCGGAGTCGAGCAGCCGCTGCGCGGCCTCCAGCGCCTCGTCGAGCCGCCCGAGCTCCACGTACCCGTGGCCGATGAGCCCGTCGCCGTAGCGGTACGTCGCGGTCGGGGCGATGGGGTTGGACAGGGAGTCCTCGAGCCACGTGATGGCCTCCTGCGGCCGGCCCAGGGACAGCAGCGCGGCCCCCTCCCACACCCCGCACAGCGCCCGCATGGTGCGATCGCCCGCGGAGAGGCTGCTGGTGACCCCGCGCAGGGCGGCTTCGTGGGCCGCGAGCGGATCGTCGTCGATGAACAGCGAGACGTAGACGCTGGCGCTCTCCAGCCAGGTGGAGAAGATCAGGTCGGCGTCGGGCAGCGTCGAGGCCCGCTGCATGCGGGCGAGCAGCCGCTTGGCCTCGTCGCGCTGCTCGGTGTGCACCAACATGGGCATCACCAGCCCGTGGGCGTGACCGACGACACCGATGGCGCTGGGCAGCGGGCTGTCTCCCCACTGCTGCAGGTCGTCCTGCGCTCGCTCGCCGATCATCTGGCTGGCGTAGGCGTCGATGCCGAGCGCGAAGTACCAGCTCGCGCTGCCCTTCGGCAGCAGCGCGATGGCCTCGCGCGCGAGCGCGACGGCGGGCGCGTAGCGCTGCATGCCCGAGGTGGCCGTCGCGGCCCACACCGACAGCTCGCCCCGCGCGACCCCGGTCGCGCCCGCGTCGCGTCCGCGTGCCGCGACGGCGATGGTCCCGTCCATGTCCCCCGAGAGGTAGGTGCGGCGCGTGGCCTCGACGTACGCGGGCACGGCCGCCTCCGGGCGACCCGCGGCCTCGTAGTGCTCGATGATGACCAGCGGATCCGCCCCGCCGCGGGACTCGAGCCACTGGGCGACCGCGTCGTGGGCCCACCGGCGGACCTCGGGCGCCATCATGGCGTAGGCCGCGTCTCGCACCAGCGCGTGCTGGAACACCAGCTCCCGCGCGGCGGTGGGCTGGAACAGCTCGCGCTCGATGAGCTCGTCGACGGCGGCGGCGTCGTCGAGCTCGGCGAGCGCCTCCAGCCCCGCCCGCGGCAGGCGCTCGCCGAACACGGCGGCGATCTGCGCGGCGCGGCGGGTCTCGGGGTTCAGGGCCTGCAGGCGCGCTTCGACCATCGCGAGCACCGTCTCCGGCAGCGCGGCGGAGCCCTCGGCCGCGTGGCGGATGAGCTCTTCCAAGAAGAAGGCGTTGCCGTCGGCGCGGGTCACGATCTGCTCCACCTCGTCGTCGGGCGTGTCGTGCCCCAGCACCTCCCGCACCAGGCGCTCGGCGGCGCGACGGGAGAGCCCGGAGAGCGCCAGCCGCTGGAGGTGGCCGCCCGACCAGGCGCGCACGAGCGCCTCGCTCAGCTCGGGCTCGGGCCGCGCGAGGGCGAGGAGCATGAAGCCCTGGTCACGGTGCTCGGCGAGGGCGCGGGCGAGGTAGGTGACCGACACCACGTCGCCCCAGTGGAGGTCCTCGATCACCACCAGCACGGGGGCGCGGCGGAGCTCGCCGCCCAGCCAGCTGACGACCGCGCGGCCCATCCACTCGGCCATGAGGCGCGCGTCGTTGCGGGCCACGCGGAGCTGGGGGGACGGCTCTCGCTTGCCGCCGGTGCCGAGGATCTCCGCCAGGAATTCTGCGACTCCCTCGGGATCCTCCAGCTCCAGCTCGCTCAGGACGCGGGCGAGGTCGTCGGGGCTCGTGCCGCGGTGGCCGAAGGCGCCCTCGATCAGCTGGCGGACGAGGGTGAACGCCGAGCCGGCGCCCACCGGGTGCGCGCGGGCCTCGAGCACCCGCCACGCGCGGGCGTCCAGGGTGCGGAGCAGCTCGTGTCGCAGGCGGCTCTTGCCCGTGCCGGCCGGCGCGGTGACGAGCACGACCTGGGCGAACGATTCCTCGACGCACTCGTCCATCGCGTCGCGGAGCAGGCGGAGTTCCTTGCGCCGCCCCACGCACGGCGTGGGGCGCCCCAGGAGCATGCGGACGCCCACGTCGCCCTTCGTGTGCTCGTCGACCAGCACGCCGTCGCGCACCTCGAAGCGGGGGTCGAGCAGCGACTCGGTCACCGCGTCGAGCCGCACGCGGCCCGGCCGAGCCGCCGCCGTGAGCTGCATGGCGATCTCGATGCCGGGCCCGAGGGGCATGCCTCCCGCCGTGCCCGCCCGCCCCGTGGTCAGCGCGATGCGGGCCTCGGGGAACGCGTGAGCGAGGGCCAGGGCCATCGATGCGGCCAGCACCGCTCGGTCCGTCGCGGCGCTCTCGTTCCGCCGCATCAGCGCCACGATGGGCCCGTCGCCCAGGCGAGCAACCTCGGCGCCGAACGGCCCGGCGAGCGCCGCGATGCGCTCCATGAGCCCGGGTTCGTGGGGGCCCGGCTCCAGCTGCATCAGCACCACGTTCACCATCGGGCGCTCGCCGCTGCGGGGGTCGGCCCACGTGCGCTCGGTGGGGGCCGCCCCCGTCGGGGACCCGATCGCGTCCAGGTCGCGGAGGAACGCCTCGGCGTCGCGCGGTCGCTCGTCGGCGTCCTTCGCCAGCAGGCGCGCGACCAGGGCGTCGATGGCGGGGGGGAGATCGGCTCGCACCTCGCGGACCCGCGGAGGGTCCTCGAGCAGCAGGCTGGCCAGGAGCGCCATCGGGTGTCGCCCCTGGAACGCGGGGCGGCCGGTGAGGCACTCGTACATCACGCAGCCCAGCGAGAAGAGGTCGGCGCGGGCGTCGATGCTGCGAGCGCCCTGCGCCTGCTCGGGGGCGATGTAGCCCACCGTGCCCACCAGCGCGCCGGTGCGGGTGAGCGGCGGCTGGGTGGTGTCGAGCGGTCGAGCGACGCCGAAGTCGAGGACGGCCAGCCTCGCCGGCTCACCCTTCACCAAGAACAGGTTGCTCGGCTTGATGTCGCGGTGGATCACGCCGACCCGGTGGGCATGCGCCAGCGCCTCTGCGACGCGGCGCGCCACGGTCAGCGACTGGGCGGGGGTGAGGGGCGCGCGGACCAGCCGAGACGCGAGGTCCTCGCCCTCCAGCCAGGCCATGGCGATGAAGGGGAGCCCCGAGCTGTCGAGGGTGCCGTGGGCGAGGTGCCGGACGATGGCCGGGTGGCGCAGCTTGGCGAGCATCCGGCCTTCGCGGGCGAAGCGCTCGAGGAGGGCGGGCGTGGACGACGTCAGCACTTTCACCGCCACCGTGTGGCCGCTGGCGCGGTCGACGGCTCGATGCACCGTTCCCATGCCGCCGCATCCGATGCACTCGGCCAGTTCGAAGCGCTCGGCGATCACCGTGCCGGGCTCGAGGATCATCGTCGTCCTCTGCGCGTACGCATCGTCGCTCGAGGGTACGACCTTCGCTCGCCGTTCACCATACTGCGCGTCGCGGGGCACCTCGAGCGAGTCCGCTCATCGAGAGCGCCGATGGCTCGATCGTACGACGGACCCCCGAGCCCTCGCCGGCTCCGGCCCGCACAGGTAGAACGGAGGATGCATGGGTCCCGCCGACGCGCCTCCTGATCCCGACGCGCCCGAGGGCTCCTCGCGGCCGGAGCTCGGGCGCGGTCGGGGGCTACAGCGCCGGGTGTGCCTGAGCAACCTGCTGGCCGCCGTGCTCGGAGAGGAGCGAGACGCGGTGCGAGTGGGTCGCTTCGACCTGAAGCGCCGGGTGGGCGAGGGGGGCATGGGCGTGGTGTACCGGGCGGTCGGCGACGACGGCACCGAGGTTGCGCTCAAGCTGCTGCGTGCGGGGGCCGAGGCCGACCGGCGGCGCTTCGAACGGGAGGCGGCCGCGCTCCGCTCGATCCGCCACCCTCGGGTCGTCCGCTACCTGGATCACGGCACCACCGACGACGGGACGGACTACCTGGCCATGGAGTGGCTGGACGGAGCCGACATCGCTCGAGCGCTGGAGGGCGGCCCGGTCGCGGTGGACGCCGTGGTGGCGGCGATGCTCGGCGCGGCGGAGGGGCTGGCGGCCGCCCACGCGGTGGGGGTGGTGCACCGGGACGTCAAGCCGAACAACCTGTTCCTCGTGGAGGGTCGCTGGGAGGATCCGCGGGTGATCGACTTTGGCTTCGCGCACCTCGACGACGCCACCACGCGGCTCACCGCCTCCGGGGCGGTGCTGGGCACGCCCGCGTACATGGCTCCCGAGCAGCTCCGCGGCGCCAGCTCCATCGCGACCGACATCTATGGCCTCGGCGCCACGATGTTCCGCCTCGCCACTGGCCGCCCGCCCTACGTGGGGAGGAACCCGGCCGTGATGCTGCTGGAGATGGAGCGGAGCGAGCCGCCTCTCGCCCGCTCGCTCCGGGCCGATCTTCCCGCGCGGCTCGAGCACCTGCTGGTCGCGATGATGGCGAGGGACCCGGCGGCCAGGCCCACGGACATGGCCTCCGTCACCCGCGAGCTCCGCCAGCTCTGAGCGCTCGCACGCCGGGCAGCTTCCAGCGGCAGGCCGAGCGGGCGCAGCGATCGCTGCGCAGCGAGCTCGACGGGGAGATTTGCTACGTTGCGTGCGTACTTTGGATTGGATGCCCTGATGACTCGCGTGATGCACTGCCCCCGGGCCTGGACCCTGGCCCTCGCCCTGATTCCCCTGGCCGCATGCCCGGCCCCTGAAGTCGACGACGACACGGGCGCCGCGCCCACCTCCGGTGGATCCGGGGGCGAGACGGAGACCGACGGCGAGACCGACGGCTTCGATCCGCTGTGCTTCGAAGACCCCGTGGCCGACGCGGGCTTCTCCGTGGACCTGGGCACCTGGCCCATCCCGGCCGACCGCGACGACCACTACGAGATCGACGCGCCCTGCACCGTCCTCGAGGTGCAGGACGACGGGGTGGAGATCCGGACCAGCCTCGAGTGCGATGTGGACGGAGCGCTGCACACCATGGCTCTGCACACCGCGGCCACCCCCGAGGGTGGCGCCACCTGGGCGGCGGGCCTGGCCGTGCGCTTCCACTACCTCTACGACTTCGACTGGGAGCTCCACGAGCTGACCTACCGCGGGGTCACGCTGCGACGCGCCGCCGACGATGCCCTGCTCGTCGGCGCGATCGACTCCGATGGCCTCGAGTTCAGCGACTTCCTGGGCCGGCCCGGCAACCACTTCCTCGCCCCCGTCGTGGCCACCGACGACTTCACCTACTGCGGCGGGGTCGAGGACGTCTACGCCATCGGGTTGCGTGGTTCGGAGGGTGCCTTGTCCATCCTTGCGGCTGTCGAGCACCGGTCCACGCCCGAGCCGCTGTTGCCGCTGCGGGCCTACTGGTACGCGGGGAGCCTGTGGGAGCGTCACGTCGCGCAGCATGGTCCTCGCGTGCGTCGGATTCCCATGATCCTCCCCATCGTATTGGTGCAGCACCCGATGAAGTGGAACGGACCGTCTCGCTTGTCGGACCTCTACGAAGGGCCTGCGGCGTTGCGTGAGCAGGTTCGTGCGTGGGTCGATCTCGAGCTGATCGTCGACGACATGAGCGAGACGGTCCTCGACGACCCAGTCGCAAGATTCGAGGACTTGGCGCTCGTCGAGCTCACGCGTGGTTTGATGGTGGCGTATCATCGACCCGACGTGATCACCGGGTCTCGCATCGAGAGTTGGGCCGTATTGTTCGACGCGGTGCTCTGTCATCACCCCGAGGATGCGAAGGCTCTCTGGACCTACGTGGTGAGCGTATTCCCCGAGGGCTCGGGTCTTCGGCCCATGTTGATCGCAGCAGTCGGTAAGGAGAATCGGGACATGGTCAGGACCATCAAGGATGCATGGCTCGCCGAAGGGCGGGTTGCGGGGTTGGGTGGAGCGGTGCTCGAGCATCGGGGTCTACCCGTGTCCGACGAGATACGGGAGCGGGTGCTCGCGACGCGCGACGAGGCGGGCTTGCAGCGGTGGCTACGTCGGGCGGTCACGGCCGGCTCACTCGAGCAGGTCTTCGAGCCCAGCGTGTAGCTGCAGTTCGAGTGAGCCTAGCCGGAGGCTCCAGCGATTCGCTGTTCGTCTTGGGCACGGCGAGTCGAGCCGAGCAGCGCCGCTCGCAGGGTCATTGTTTCCGTCCGCGCGCAGTCTTGGTAGCGCCGGCACCGACCGTTGTGGTCTGCCTGGCGCCGTGCGTCGTGCGATGGGGTGGCACGGCGTGTAACCACTGTTTGAGCACGGACGGAAACAATGACCCTGCGAACAGGCGCCCCCCGCCGGCACGCCGCAGCCTGCCCCAAGCTCCCCGACCTCCCGCTAGCACTCCGCTCGCAGCCAGCCCCGAGCTCCCCGGCCCGAGCTGGCACGCCGCGACCTGCCCCGAGCTCCCCAGCCCCCGCAAGCTCCCCGCGCCCTCTCAGGCCAGCAGCCCCACCGGATCGATCACCGACGGCCGCGTGAACAGCTCCCGCGACAGCCGCCGAAATTGCCGGTGTGCCACCAGGATCACCACGATATCGGCCTCGCGCAGCGCGGCCTCGGCCTCGCACAGTTCGAGCCCCTCGATGGGGCACTGCCGCAGGTGGGGCTCGACAACCAGCACCTCGGCCGACGCCAGCGTCTCGTGGATCGACCGCACCACCGCCAGCGCTGGGCTTTCGCGCACGTCGTCGATGTTGGGCTTGTACGCCAGCCCCAGGCACGCGATCCGAGGCCGCTTGAACCGCTCGGCCAGCTCTTGCACGCGCGCGAGCACCCGCCCAGGGCGGCCGTCGTTCACCGCGCGGGCGGCCTGGATGAGCGGGGTATCGCCGGGTGCGGTGGCCACGATGAACCAGGGATCGACCGCGATGCAGTGCCCGCCCACTCCCGGGCCGGGTCGCAGGATGTCGACCCGCGGGTGCTGATTGGCCAGCGCGATCACCTCCCACGCGTCGAGCGACAGGTGCTCGCACACGTTGGCCAGCTCGTTGGCGTAGGCCACGTTCACGTCGCGGTACGCGTTCTCCGCCAGCTTCACCAGCTCGGCCGTCTCGGCTCGTGTGCGGTGCACCTCGCCCTTGACGAAGCCCTCGTAGAAGCGCGCGGCCACTTCAGTGCACGCCTCGGTCACCCCGCCCACCACCCGTGGGTTCTCCACCACCTCGCGGATCACCGCCCCGGGCAGCACCCGCTCGGGCGCGTGCGCCACGAACACGTCGCGCCCGGCCACCAGCCCTGCCTCCGCCAGCACCCCGGCGACCAGCGCCCGGGTGGTGGTGGGCGGCACGGTGGATTCCAGCACCACCAGGTTGCCCGGCCGCAGGGCGGGCACCAGCGCGCGCGTGGCCGCCTCCACGTGGCGCAGATCGGGCTGGTGCCCGTCGCGGAACGGCGTGGGCACGCAGATCAGGTACGCGCTGGCCGGCGGCGGCTGGGGCAGCGCTCGCAGCGAGCCCTCGGCCACCGCCGCCCGCACCAGCGCATCGAGCTCGGGCTCCACGATGTGGACCTGCCCCGCGTTGATCGTGTCCAGCACGTCCGATCGCAGGTCCACCCCCGCCACGCGGCGCCCGCGAGTGGCCAGCACCGCCGCGGTGGGCAGCCCCACGTAGCCCAGCCCCATCACGCACACGTCGTAGGCGGCGTCACCCGCGGACGCGGCCTCCGATGCCCCCGAACCGTCGAATTCTGCGCTCAACGCGGCTCATGCTATAGCTGGCCCGAGATGACGTCCACCCGGGCGACCCCCGCGCGATGAGAGCCTCGCTCGACGTGATCTGGGTCGCCGCGGTCGGCTCCTTTGCGGTGTGTGCCCTGTCCATGCCGCTGGTGCTGCGCGGCTGGACGGCGCTGGGCGCCCGCGACCAGGAGGTCAGCCTCCGCAAGGTGCACGCCGGCGAGATCCCGCGCGCGGGCGGCCTGGTGATGCTGTTCGGGTTCGGGGTGATGCTGGTGGCGGGCCTGGCCGGCAACGACCCGCTCAGCGACACCCACTCGCTGTTCTCGGTCAGCCCGCTCACCGGGGGCCTGCTCGGCGCGCTCATCGTGGGGCTCACCGGCCTCTACGACGACCTGGTGGGCATGCGCGCGCGCCACAAGCTGCTGATGCAGGGGGTGGCCGCCGTCATCGCGGTGCTCTACGGCCTGCACTGGCCCGCGCTCGAGCTGTTGCTGGGCTGGGAGCTGTGGTGGCTGACGCCCTTCGTCACCGCCGCCTTCTTGGTCGCGGCCGTCAACGCCATCAACCTCATGGACGGCCTCGACGGGCTGGCGGGGGGGATCGCCTTCATCGGCTTCGCCACCGTGCTCGCCTCGATCGTGGCCGCTCCGGTGGTGGGCACGGCCGAGCTGCCCGTGGCCTGGATCGCCGCAAGTGCCCTGGGTGCGTGCGGGGGGTTCTTGGTGTTCAACCGGCACCCCGCCCGGGTGTTCATGGGCGACGCGGGCAGCTACTTCCTGGGGTTCTTGCTCGCGGTGCTCTTGTTGCACACCCACCCCGTGCGCTGGCGCGTGCCGGAGATCCAGTTCTCGATCCCGTGGCTGGTGCTCACGGTGCCCTTCTTCGACATGGGCATGGCGGTGCTGCGCCGCAAGCTGCGGGGCCAGCCGATCTTCTCCAGCGACTCCGACCACGTGCACCACCGGCTGCTGGCGCGGGGGCTGTCGCACGGTCGGGTGGTCACCGTGCTGTGGGCGTGCACCGCCATGTTCGCGGGGCTGGCCTACCTGCAGGTGATCGGCGTGGGCGGGTGGCGGACCCTGCTGGGCACCGTGGTCGCGCTGGTCGTGGCCTCGGTGCTGCTGGGCTACCATCGCCTGCTGCGCCGGCTGCCCGCGTTCTCGGGCCAGCGGCGGGTGGGCTGGCGAGACCGGCGACGCGAGGTGATGGAGATCCTCGCCATCCTCAAGCGCCTCGAGGACGACGGCCGCGCCGACCAGGGCCCTGCCCGCTGGCGCCGGCTTGCCTCCGACGTGGGCGCGGTGCTGGTGCGGCTGGGCGTGCCCGGCTTCGAGGTGCGGGTGGGCAGCGGGGTGATCGTGGAGCACGGCAGCGGCGAGGGCACCTGGGCTTGGCTGGGGCTGCCGCTGCACGACGAGCAGGGCGCCGAGCTGCGGCTGGCCCTCGCGGTGCGCCTGCCCGATCTCCAGCAGGAGCAGCTCATGCTCGTGGAGCGGGTGGTGGGGCTGATGGCGGGCGCGGGCACCACGGTGCGCCAGCGGTCGCCGGCCCGGCGTCGGGACGAGCGGGACGAGCGTGACGAGCGGGACGAGCGGGACGAGCGGGACGAGCGTGCGGGGCGAGGCGTGCGGTCGGAGCGGGACGAGCGGGACGAGCGGTCTGAGCGGGACGAGCGGGACGAGCGTGCGGGGCGAGGCGTGCGATCGGAGCGGTCGGTGCGGTCGGTGCGGGACGAGCGAGACGAGCGGGACGTGCGAGCGGAGCACGTCGCATCGTCCGAGTAGTCGTGCTCGCGTCGCCGCTCGGCTCGGGCGCGCTCGGGCGCGCTCGGGCGCGCTCGGGCGCGCCGCCATGGTCGTGGCGCGGGGGCCTGGCATACACTCCCTGGCATGTCCGGAGAGATGATCGAGTTTCCCACCGACGGAGGCACTGCCGCCGGCTACCTCGCCACCCCGCCCTCGGGCTCTGGCCCGGGCCTCATCGTGCTCCAGGAGTGGTGGGGCTTGGTCGATCACATCAAGGACGTGACCGATCGCTTCGCCGCCGCGGGCTACGTGGCGCTGGCGCCCGATCTCTACCACGGCGACGCCACCACCAGCCCCGACGAGGCGCAGCGCAAGCTGATGGCGCTGGACATCGCCCGCACCGGTCGCGATCTCCAGGGCGCGGCCGACCACCTGCTGGGCCTGCCTCCCGTCACCCCCAAGAAGGTGGGCGTGGTGGGCTTCTGCATGGGCGGGCAGCTCGCGGTGTTCGCCGCCACCACGCACGACGAGATCGCGGCGTGCATCGACTTCTACGGCATCCACCCCAACGTCGACCCCGACTTCTCCACGCTGAGTTGCCCGGTGCAGGCCCACTTCGGCAAGGACGACGAGTTCGTCGACGTGGAGTCCGCCGAGGCGCTGGTGAAGAAGATCGAGCAGGCTGGCGGCAAGGTCGAGGCCCACTTCTACGAGGCGGGGCATGCGTTCTTCAACGACGCGCGCCCCGACGCCTACGCCAAGGAGCCGGCCCGGCAGGCCTGGGACCGCACCCTGGCCTTCCTGCGCACCCACCTGTCGGGCTGAGGCCACGCGCATGGGCGAGGAAGCGGACACCAGCGTCGGTTGTGCCCAGCGCTCGCGCGAGCTGGGCGAGCCCATCGCGGGCAGCGCAGTGGAGTGCACGGCGGTGTGGATCGTGCTCGAGCACCGCGGCAGCTGGGGGGCCAAGGCGGTGCCCGAGTCCGATCTGCCCGAGGCCATCAAGGCCCGCCTGATGGGCTGGCAAGACCAGCTGCCGGGCGCGCGGGTGCAGCTGGTGCGCCACAGCGGGCGGGCCGAGGGTCCGCTGCGGTTCTGGGTGGGGGTGAGCGACCTGGCTCGCCCGCGGCTGGTCACGCGCACGCTGCCCGACGCCGAGGCGCTGGCCTCCCTCGATCTGCCGGCCTGGGTCGCGGCGCTGCGGGCCGGCGAGGCGGTCGAGGGCACCGAGGAGGTCACCGAGCCGCTGCTGCTGGTGTGCACCAACGGCCGGCGCGACGTGTGCTGCGCCAAGCTGGGCGTGCCGGTGGCCCAGGCCCTCGAGGCGCTCGAGGGCGTGCAGACCTGGCAGACCACCCACCTGGGCGGGCACCGCTTCGCCGCCACCCTGCTGCAGCTGCCCGCGGGGCTGTGCTACGGGCGGGTCCAGCCCGACGAGGTGCGCGCGCTGGCCCAGGCCGCGCGCGATGGCACCGTGTACCGGCTCGATCGCCTGCGGGGCCGCACCGCGCTGCACGCCGCCGAGCAGGCGGCCGAGGCCATCTGGCGCGCCCGCACCGGTCGGCTCGAGATCGACGCGCTCGCTCGCGCCGAGCACCGGCCGCACGACCAGCACGTGGTGGTCACGCTGTACGACCGCGACGACCAGCCCCACGAGGTGCGGGTCGAGCATCGCGAGCTGGGGCCCAGCGCCCCGCCCAGCTGCGGCAAGGAGCCCGCCCCGGTGGCGGGGTGGTCGCTGGTTCGGGCGTAGCCGCCCGTGCGGTGTGCACCCCGGGCGGCTCGCCCTATCATCCGGGCCATGTGCGACCCCCTCGTCTCGCGGATCGCCTTCTACACGTTCCTGGTCGCCGGCGGGCTCGGGCCGGTGGTGGCGATGGTGGGTGCGAAGCGGTGGCCCCAGCACACCACCCGGGTGGCGTTGGTGAGCCTGGGGCTGTTCATGGTGGCGGCGGTGGCCGCTGCGATCGTGGCGTTGTGCTGAGCGTGCGACGGCTCTACTCGCAGGCCTCCTTCATGCAGTCGCCCAGCGAGTCCACGGACATTGTAGTGGACGTAGTCGGCGCTGACCCGCATGTCGGGCACCGCGGTGCCGGCGTAGGCGATGGGGCCGGTGGCCAGGGTCTCGGGCAGGTCGGCGCGCACGTGCCAGTCGACCAGCTTCCACGCCTGACCGGGCAGGCGGATGAGGCCCTGCACGTCGTCGCCCACCCGGCAGATCCGCATCTCGGCCGTGGTGCCGTCCCAGCTCTGGGTGCCGATGGTGCTCATCGAGGCGTCGCACCGGCCGGCCGCGGCGTTGAAGTACTCGGCCCAGCTGCCCTTCTTCACCATCCGCTCGCCGTCGCCCCAGGCGGTCTCGGTCTGCACCGAGCCGCCGCCGTGGTCCTTGCGCACCGCCGCGTGGGCGGCGAGATACGCGTTGACGGTCTCGCAGGAGGTCTGGGCCCCGTCGAGCCCGAGCTCGCACAGGGGCACCGAGACCTCGTAGGTGGTGGCCCCGCAGCTGGCCGACGTGTCGACGTCGCTGTCGATCAGGGGCGCGCGGATCGTCGCGCGAGGGTCGAGGCCTCGGCCTCGCGGCGGGCTGCTAGCCCGCGGGCAGGACCTTGCCCGGGTTGAACATCCCGTGCGGATCGAGGGCCTGCTTGATCGCGCGCATCATGGTCAGCTCGCCGGGGCTGCGGGAGAAGTGCAGGTGGTCGCGCTTGAGCAGGCCGATGCCGTGCTCGGCCGACACGCTGCCCTGGTACTGGGCCACCAGCGCGTAGCTGTGGGCGTCGAAGGCCTCGCAGCGGGCCTGGAACGCGGTCGGATCCTCCCCGGGGGGGGCCAGCAGGTTGAGGTGCAGGTTGCCGTCGCCGATGTGCCCGAACACCACCGCCTCCACCCCGGGCAGCAGCTCGGCCTGGCGGCGGCGCCACGCGGCCAAGAACTCGGGCAGGGCGGCCACCGGCACCGACACATCGGACTTGTGGGGGTGATGGGCGTGCAGCGACTCGCTGGTGTCCTCGCGGAGGTCCCACAGCTGCTGGGCCTGCTGCTCGCTGGCCGCGAGCACGGCGTCGGTGATGATCTCGGCGTCCTGGGCGTCGGCGAGGCACTCGGCCAGTGCGTCCTGGGTGGCCTCGCGGGCCTCGTCGCCGGGCAGCGGCACCTCCACCTCGATCAGCGCGTGCTGGGGGCTGGGCGGGTCGAAGGGCCCGCCGCCCTCGCGCCCGCGGTGCTCGAGCACCCGCTTCAGGCAGCCCGCGTCGAAGCACTCGAACGCCTGCAGCGTCAGCCCGCTTCGGCGCACCCGGCCGAACAGCTCGAGCACCCGCGCCTCGTCGGGCACGGCACACAGGGCCACCAGGCGGCCCGGCGGCGGGGTGCACAGCCGCAGCGTGGCCTCCACCACCACCCCCAGCGTGCCCTCGGACCCGATGAACAGCTGCCGGAGATCGTAGCCGGTGTTGTTCTTCACCAGCGAGCCGCCCAGGGTGAGGCACTCGCCCGAGGCCACCACCACCCGCATGCCCAGCACCCAGTCGCGGGTCAGGCCGTAGCGCAGCACCTTCACCCCGCCCGCGTTGGTGGCGATCGAGCCGCCCACCTGGGCCGAGCCCTTGGCCGCGTAGTCCACCGGGTAGATGAGCCCGTGCTCGGCCGCGGCTTGGTGCGCGCCCTCGAGGGTCAGCCCCGGCTCGCACCGCAGCAGCTGGGCGATGGGATCGACCTCGAGCACTCGCGTCATTCGCGAAAGCGACAGCACCACCTCGCCGTTGGTCGCCGTGGCCGCGCCGACCAGCCCCGTGCGCCCGCCCGACGGCACGATGGCCGCGCCCTGGGCCGCGCAGGTGCGGACCACCGCCTGCACCTCCTCGACGGTGCGGGGTAGCACCACCATCGCCGGCGCCACCGGCCAGGTTCCCCGGCAGCGATCGGCCCCGTAGTACGCTAGGTCGTCGCCCTCGGTGATCACCGCATCGGACCCCACGGCCCGGCTCAGCTCGTCGCTCAGTGTGCTCATCGGTTCGCTCGGGAGGGTAGCGCGGCGCCCGGGTTCGCCCCACCGCCCGCTGGCCCCCACCACGCGGCGTGCCGCGGCCGATCGCTTGCCAATTCGGCGACATCGTCTAGATCTCTATTGCGTTCGCGATACGAAAAAAGGTCGTTTCATGCGCTTCAATCCACGAACTCTCCGTTCCTCTCCTCTCTCCTTCGGCGTCGCCATTGCCGCACTGCTCTCCACGGGGGGCTGTAGCGACGAGCCCGGCGCGGTGTCGGAGGGCGACACCGGCGACACCGGCGACACCGGCGAGGGGTCGGGCGATACCGGCGCGCTCGACGAGTCCAGCGGCGGCGAGCCCGAGCTCGATGTGGTGGGCAGCTGCGCCTATGTCAGCCCCTTCACGCAGGGCGACGAGTGCCGCGACTACATCGGGGCGGGCTGGGCCGAGGCCGACGTGACCGCGGCGTGCGACGGGCTCGGCGGCGCGGTGGCGCTGGGCGAGGCGTGCGACGACACCGGCGTGCTGGGGCGGTGCCAGCTGCAGGAGGCCGACGATCGCATCGTGGACATCGTGGCCTACGGCGACGATCCCAGCGCGTGTGCCGACCAGAAGTTCGGCTGCGAGACCTTCGGCGGCGGCACCTGGGAGCCCGAGGCCGTGTGCGAGGGCGACCCGGGCGGCGGCTCGACGGGCCCCGTGTTCATCCCGCCCACGCTCGAGTGCCAGGACCCGCTGCCCGGCGAGCCGCCCGGGGCGGGCCCCGACGGCCAGGTGTGCACCTGGCAGAGCATCTCGGCCAGCACCGAGGAGGGCCGGCTGTTCTCCGACTACGCCTCGTGCGACGTGGTCCGCAGCCAGCGGCCCTACTACCCGGTGCCGCCGGCCGAGGGGTGGGACCAGCCCGATCCGCGGATGGACGATCCCGCCTACGTCGCCGAGCTCGACTGGGTGAAGGAGCAGCTGCGGGCCAGCGCGTGCGTGTGCTGCCACTCCACCGAGGCGCCGCTGGGGCCGTCGAACTGGTACCTCGAGCAAGAGGGCAACTTCATGGGCGGCTTCTTCGACACCGGGCTGGCCATGGGGTCCAACTGGGTCGACTCGTCGGCGTTCGGGCACTACGACCCCGCCGACAACAACGGCTTCGAGCGCGAGACCTCCGGGTTCCCCTCCACCGAGCCCACGCGCATGCGCGACTTCTTCATCGGGGAGCTGGAGCATCGCGGCCGGGTCGAGGCCGACTTCGCCGACGTCGAGCCCTTCGGCGGGCCGCTGGTCGACCAGCTCGCCTACGAGCCGGGGCCGTGCGAGAGCGGCGAGGGGGTGCGGCGCGACGGCACGATCGTGTGGGAGGGCGGCGAGGCGCGCTACGTGTACGTGCTCGACGTGGGCGCGGCCAACCCCATCGCGCCGCCCAGCCTCGACCTGCCCGACGGCACCCGCTGGCGGATCGACGTGCACTACACCGACGACCCGATCGCCTCGGGCACGGTGCAGTACGGCGAGGTGCCCGGGGGCCTCACCCAGGCCTTCCCCGAGGCGGGCCCACCCGCGTCGCTGGTGGCCGGCGAGTCGTACTACCTCTACGTCACCCGCGACGTGGTCCAGCCGATCACGCGCTGCGTGTTCACCTACTGAGGTCGACCGATCCGCGACCGCGCGGCCGTGCAGACGCACGGTCGCGCAGACGCACGGACGGGGCTCAGCCCACGGGAGCGAGCGCGGTCGTGCAGACCCGCGGCCGCGGCGAGGCGTGGCCGCGGTCGCGCAGACGCGCTCAGCCGGTGGAGGTGCTGCCGCCCGAGTCGGAGCTTCCGCTCGAGTCGCCGCCGGTGTCGTCGGTGCCCATGCCGCACATGCAGGTGCTCATGCCCTCCACCGGGCCCGAGCACTCGCAGCCGGGCTCCACGTCGCAGGTACCGCTGCAGCCGTCGCCGGGGATCAGGTTGCCGTCGTCGCAGCCCTCGGCGCTGCCGAGGTTCACCCCGCCCACCGACGAGTCGAACCACATGCCGTCGCCGCACAGCGGAGCGCACAGCGAGTAGTTCTCCACGCCCTGGAAGCACGTCCACCCGGCTTGCACCATGCACGCCTCGCAGCCGGGGGTGTCCATGCCGGTCACGTTGCTCTCCTCGCCGTCGTCGCACTCCTCGAAGGGCGCGTCGAGGAAGCCGTCGCCGCACTGTCGGCAGTCGCTGGCCATGCCCGGCTCGTTCATGCACGTCCACAGCGGGTCGACCGTGCAGTTGGAGCAGCCGTCGCCCACCGTGCTGTCGCCGTCGTCGCAGTCCTCGCCCGGGTCGACCTCGCCGTCGCCACAGGTGTCGAGCTGATCGCACGTGCTCTCGAAGGGGATCGGCTCGAACGCATCGCCCGTCTCCCCGTCGATGCTCGGCGGCTCGGGCGAGCACACCCAGCCCTGCTGCACCTGACACGTGTTGGGGTTGCAGCCCATCGGCGTGGGCATGCCCTCGCACACCTCGCCCTCCTCGAGCATGCCGTTGCCGCAATCGGGCTCGACGGGCGTCTCGTCTCCGTTGCCTCCGTTGCCTCCGTTGCCTCCGTTGCCTCCGGTGCCTCCGGTGCCTCCGGTGCAGGAGACCCCCAGCGGGACGACGACCAACAGAGCGAGGCAGAGGAAGGAACGCATGGTCACCGGGCACGATGCTCTCTCAAAGTCGTGCCGAGCGCCACGCCGCCGGGACGACTGCTCGCGCGCACCTCGGCCGGCCCGAGCCGCTCGCTCCGAGCCGCTCGCTCCGAGCCGCTCGCTCCGAGCCGCCCGCTCCGAGCCGCTCGCTCC
>JGI12210J13797_10003668_pt1 | contig 29100 bp, 30 predicted proteins | sample ElkSlonscriptome_3_FD_13797 | JGI IMG/M metagenome (IMG submission 13797) | reverse complement strand
GGTCCAAGCGCTCCGATGTCCTTTGCGCAGGGTCGGGAATTTTTACCAACTCTTGGGATCGCCGTTCATCCAGCCTTCAGGGACCAGCCAATCTGGCAGGTTTTTCTTTGCCGAAAGCCGTGCCATCGTGACCTCCGAAGGAGAGCGTAACCCATGACCAATCCCACCCAGATCACGGTCGAAAAGGCCGACGGCATCGCCACCATCACCCTCGACCGCCCGGAAAAGATGAACGCCTATACCGCCGCGATGGGGGCCGAGATCATCGCTGCGATGGACGATATCGATGCCGACGACAAAGTGCGCGCGGTGATCTTCACCGGGGCGGGGGAAAAGGCCTTCTGCGCGGGCGCGGACCTCACGCCCGAGGGCGGGGGGCAGGTGTTTTCCAGCGGTGACAAGGTCAAGGATCTGTCGGACGAGCGGGTGCGCGACGGCGGGGGCCTTCTGACGCTGCGCCTGTTCGAATCGAAAAAGCCGCTGATCTCGGCCTGCAACGGGGTCGCCGTCGGCGTCGGCGCGACGATGCAGCTCGCGATGGACATCCGCCTTGCCAGCGAAACCGCGCGTTACGGCTTCGTCTTCGCGCGGCGCGGGATCGTGCCCGAAGCCGCTTCGAGCTGGTTCCTGCCGCGCATCGTCGGCATCTCGCAGGCGCTCGAATGGTGCTATTCGGGCCGGGTCTTCGATGCGGCCGAAGCCAGGGCCGGCGGGCTCGTGCGGTCGGTCCACCCGCCCGCCGACCTTTTGCATGCGGCAAGGGACCTCGCCTCCGAGATCGCCGAGAACACCTCCGCCATTTCGGTCGCCATGACGCGCGCGATGATGTGGCGGCTGATGAGCGCGGATCACCCGATGGAGGCGCACAAGATCGACAGCCGCGCGATCTACCGCCTTTCGCGCGGGGCCGATGCGAAGGAGGGGATCGCGAGCTTTCTCGACAAGCGCCGCCCGGTCTATCCCGGCAAGGTCAGCGAGGACATGCCCGATTTCTACCCCTGGTGGGAGGAACGCACCTACGAATGACGGGGCGAGCGGGGTGGCGCCAAGCGCGAAGTGCCGCTTGCATGACCGACAAGTTTCACTAGAAACCATCGTGTCATGACCCAGACCCTCAGCCCCGATACGCCCGCCATCACCGATATCGACAGCGACCAGGCCTGGGGGCTTGGCGGTTTTCTGCCCTATCGCCTCTCGGTCGCATCCAATGCGGTCAGCAGCCTGATTGCCGAGCGCTATCGCAAGCGGTTCGGGCTGAAGATTCCCGAATGGCGGGTGATGGCGGTGCTCGGCGACACGGCGGCAGCCACGGCCACCGGGGGCGGAACGGGCCGGGCAGGGCGCACCCAGCGCGACCTGACCCGCGCGACGTTGATGGACAAGGTCGCGGTCAACCGGGCGTGCAAGGTGCTTGAAGAGCGCGGCCTGATCGCGCGCGCCGCGAACGAGGCGGATGGACGCTCGCACCTGCTCGAACTGACGGCGGAAGGTCGCGAGGTCCACGCCGAGATCATGCCGCTCGCGATCGCGACCGAGGCCGAATTGTTCGAAGGCTTCGCGCCCGCCGAGCAGAAGGAAGTCAAGCGCCTGCTGCAGCGTCTTTACGAACGCGCCATCGCCCTGTCCGAAGATACGCCCGAGGGCTGAGCGAAAGCTGCGGCTTTTCAAATGCGAACCGGCCGGACCTGCTTCACGCGGGTCCGGCCGGTTCTCGTTTGCGGGTCCTCCCCGGCTACCTGATCCCCGTTTACTTGATCAGCGCATCCGAGATCGAGCAGGCGGCCGGTCCGAGGATGACGATGAACAGCACCGGCAGGATGAACAGGATCAGCGGCACCGTCATGATCGCGGGCAGGCGCGCGGCCTTTTCCTCGGCGCGCATCATGCGCTCGTTGCGGAATTCGGCCGAGAGCACGCGCAGCGCCGATGCGAGCGGCGTCCCGTAACGCTCGGTCTGGATCATGGTCGTCACCACGCCCTTCACCGCTTCGAGATTGACGCGGTAGGCGAGGTTGTTGAACGCGATCTTGCGCTCGTTGAGGAAGGAGAGTTCGATCGCCGTCAGCGCGAATTCGTCGCCGAGCTCGGGATAGGCGCGGCCCAGTTCCTTCGCCACGCGGTTGAACGCGGCATCGACGGTCAGACCGGCCTCGGCGCAGATGACCAGCAGGTCGAGCGCGTCGGGCAGGCCCTTCTGGATTTCCTTCGTGCGCTTTGCCGACTGGTTGGAGAGATAGATCTCCGGCCCCTTGTAGCCAAGGAAGACGGTCGCCGCGAAGCCGATCAGCTGCATGAACGGGCCGTTGTCGAAATAGTTCGCCCAATAGAACACCAGGAAGCCCAGGAACCCGAACACGATCGGCAGCACTGCGCGCAGGCCGATGATGAGGACGGCCAGTTCCTTGTTGCGATACCCGGCATGGGCGAGCTTCTGCTGCACCGCCTCGACCTGGCTCTGCTGGAGAACCTTCATCCGGCTGAGCTGGTCCTTGACCTTGTCGGTCGTATCGGTCCGCCGCACCAGGCTCGCGCGCTTCTTCGCGGAGCTGTTGACGATCCCCGCCTTCAGTTCCTCGCGCCTTGCATTGAGGGCTTTCACCCGCTTTGCCATCGGGTCCTTGATCGTGACCGCGCTGTAGATCGCGACGAGCACCGCGAGCGCCGCGATCCCGGCGAGGAAGGAGCCGACGAGCACGACGTCGAAGCCGAGCAGGGTGGGTCCGGGTGGTTGGTTCAGCATGATCTTGGTTCCCGGATGACTAGATTTCGAAACTGACCATCTTGGCCATGACGAAGGCACCGATGCCCATCCAGACGAGCCCGCCGAGCCCGGTGACGATCAGCCGGTCATCGGTGAAGAAGCCGCCGACATAGTCCGGGTTGATCCAGTAGATCATGACGAACACGATGAAGGGAAGCGCGCCGACGATATAGGCCGAGGCCTTCGATTCGGAGCTCATCGCCTTGATCTTGAGCTTCATCTGGGCGCGCTTGCGCAGCACGTCAGCGAGGTTCGACAGCGTCTCGGCAAGGTTGCCCCCGGTTTCGCGCTGGATCGCGAGGGTGATGCAGAAGAAGTTGAATTCCGGAATGTCCAGCCGGTCGGCGGTCTCCTGGAGCGAATCCTCCATCGTCTTGCCGATCTTGATGCGTTCGGTGATGCCCTTGAATTCCTGGCCCACGGGGCCGGGCACTTCCTGTGCGACCACGCCGAGCGTTTCGGTGACCGGAAGGCCCGAGCGCAGCCCGCGAACGAGCAGTTCGATCCCGTCGGGGAACTTGGCGTTGAAATTGTTCGTGCGCTTCTTGATGAAGAAGCCGACCGCCATGTGCGGTATCCCCGCGCCCACCAGCAGTCCGACGCCGAGCGAGAGCGCAAGAGCGCCGCTCTGAATGAACAGGATCACGGCGACAGCGATCCACAGGCCGAGGCTGGCATATACATATTGCGAGAGCGTCCAGCCCTTGCCGGTCCGGTCGAGCCGCCCTTCCAGCGCCTCGAGCCGCGAGCCCGCACCCGCCCTGCGGTAGAGCTTGGGCTTGCGCGCGGCGATGGCGCGCTTGAACTGGCTTTCGACCTTGGCATCGAGGCTTTCGGAATGGCGGTAGCGCAAGGCCTCGACGCGGCGCTTCTGCGACTTGCCGACGCCCGCGCCCTCAAGCAGGAGGTAGCCGACCAGAAGTGCGCTGAAGATCGCGCCCGTGATGAGCAGGGTCTCGAAAAAACTCATGGCCTTGGCTCCTGCATCAATTCATTACGCGCCCCTCTCGGGGCATGCCTGAGGATCCCGGCGGCGGAGGGAAGGGTGAAGGCCGTCGGCCCCGGCCCTCCCGCTCCGCCGTGGATGCGTCACTCGGCCGCTTCGGCCTTGCTCTTGTCCTTCTTCGCCAGCAGCGACTTGAAGTCGAAGCCGCCGAGCAGCGATTTCTTGTCCTCGGACATCGCCTCGAGATCGTCCTCGCTCGCCCCCATCACGCGCTCGGCGATCTGCTTGATCACGGCGGTCGCCTTGCTCGAACGGTTCGCATCGACGAAGACCTGCCCCAGCTTGGCCGCGTTCGTCGCCGCCTTGATGTCGTAGGGCACGGTGAAATCGATCCTGCGCTCGATCGAGGCCTCGAAATCCGCCTTGGAAATCTCCGCCATGCCGGGCTGGACCTTGTTCGCGACGATCATCGGGTGAGCGTGCGCGGCATTGGTCTTGAGCCAGGACAGGATGCGGATCGCATCGCGCGCCGAGGCGAGCGTCAGCTCGCAGGTGACGAGGACGAGATTCACGTCGCCGAGCAGCTGCGGGAAGTTGATCAGCATGTTGCGCGGCATGTCGATGACCGTCATCTCGAAGGCCTGGCGGAATTCCTCCTCCAGCTGCACGAAGGCCGAACCGTCGGTCATCAGCGGCTGGTTGATCGGTGCCTCGGCCGAAAGGATCGACAGGTTGTCGTTCGCCCGGATCATGGCGCGTTCGATGAACAGGCCGTCGATCCGGCTCGGATTGTCGATCGCATCGGTCAGGCCCCGGCCCGGCTCGAGATCGAGCGCGAGCGCGCCGGTCCCGAAATGGACGTCGAGATCGAGCAGCGCGGTCGGTGCCTTGTGCTGGTCGGAGAACAGCCAGGCAAGCGAGGTCGCCAGCGTCGAGGCCCCGACGCCGCCGCGCGTTCCGACCACCGCGGTCGAAATGTGGCGGCGAACCGTGTCGCCGTCGCCCGAACGCGGCGCGGTGAACACGGTGAGCGCGTTGTTGAGCGCATCGTGCACCTGCTGCGCCGAAAGCGGCTTCAGGAGATAGTCGTGGATCCCGCTCGCGAGCAGGTCGCGATAGAGACGCACGTCATTGACCTGGCCGACCGCGATGACGACCGTTCCCGGCTCGCACACCTCGGCGAGGGCGTTGATGTCGTTGAGCGGATCGCCGCTTTCCGACAGGTCGACGAGCAGGATCGCCGGCGATGCGCTGACCGAGAGCGACTGGATCGCGTTGCGCAATCCGCCCTTGTTGCACTTCTCCGTCTGCCAGCCCATCTCGATGACGACCGGACGCAGCACGTCGAGCGCGGTGTCGTCGCAGATATAGGCCGCGAACGGATCGCGATTGCCGGGAAGACCGTTTTTCCAGGGAGCATTCATGGCTTAGTTTCCTCCTGCGCCGCCGCCGCCACCACCGCCGCCGGCGGTGTTCGCGTTCAAAAGACCCTGCGCCCCGGTGGGCTCGGCATCGCGCAGGGCACCGATCGCCTTGTTCGAAGTCGAGATGACCGTTTCGCTGTCACCCTTCTTGCCTTCGAGGAGGTCCTGCGGATCGGCCACCATCGCGGCGATGTTGCTGTTGGTCGCGCAGCCGAAATTGGGGCTGGTCGCGTTCCCGTAATTGGCATCGGACGGCGCCGACCAGTCGGGACAGCCGGGGACATGCGCGTCCGACCGGGTGATCACGATCCGCGCCTGGCCGGGCTGCAGCATGCCCTCGGTCGTCGGTGCGGTGTCGCTGACCATCAGGCCATAGCGACCGGCAAGGTCGTTGACCGCGTTCGTCACCGCCGGATCGTTCGACGGGTTCTCGATCGAGATGCGGTCGCCATAGCCGACGTCCATCGCCTCGAACCAGCCATTGAGCCGCTGCTGTTCGGAGATCGGCAGGCCGGAGGAATCGGTGTTCACGTCGAGCGTGAAATTGGTCCGTTCCACCACCGGCTGCTTGACCGAATAGAGCGTGCGGTTGGTCGGCATGCCCGCGCATCCGCCAAGCACGAGGCCGAGCGAGAGGGCGATTGCGACGCCGGGGGCGAAAGCCCGCTTGCGGTTTCGTTGAAGGGTCATGGGATTACCTTTCCTCTCGCGTTACAGGCTGAAGCCGGGCACGGCCGCGCCATCGGCCTCGGCGCTGCGGTCGGTGCGGCCGCGTCCGCGATCATCCGCGCGCTTGGCCGGTTTCGGCACTTGCGGCACGTTGTCGGGCACGATCGCAGCCGGGTCGGCATTGCTGATGTCGGGCGAGGGCGCGTCCGGCCCGGCCGCACTCGGCTTGGGGCGCTCGGCACCGGATTCCCCGGCATGGTTCTGGAAGGCGATCAGCTGTTCGAGCTCGTTCGCCGAACGATAGCCGTCGGTCGGCAGGGCGATGTCCTTGGCATCGACCGGCTTCACGAGATAGGGCGTGACGACGATCACCAGCTCGCTCTCGCCGCGGCGGAATTCCCGGCTGCGGAAGAGGTTGCCGAGGATCGGCACGTCGCCAAGACCCGGCGCCTTGTCGAGCGCGTTCTGCGAATTGGTGCTCATGAGCCCTGCGATCATGAAGCTCTGGCCCGAGCCCAGTTCGACCGTCGTTTCGGTGCGCCTCGTGGTGAGCGCGGGCACCTGGAAACCGTTCAGAGTGATCGAGCCCTGGGTCGAGAGCTCGGACACTTCCGGGCGCACCCGCATGGAGATGCGGCCGTTCGAAAGCACGGTCGGGGTGTAGGACAGGCTCACGCCGAACTGGCGGAACTGCACCGTGACCTGGCCAAGGCCCTGTGCGACCGGGATCGGGAACTCGCCCCCTGCAAGGAAGGTCGCGGTCTCGCCCGACAGCGCGGTCAGGTTCGGCTGAGAGATGGTGGTGACAAGGCCGAGGCGTTCCGACAGGTCGAGCGCGCCGAGCGTGTCGATGCCGAACAGGCGGCCGAGGCCGGAGATCGTGGTGCCGTCGTTCGAACTGACGGCCGGGCCCGGGATCTCGGTCCCGTCGGGCAGGATGAAGGCCGACTGCGCGACGTTGTTGCCGACGCCGAGCGGACCCTGCGGCGACCAGTTCTGATCGCCGCCGAGCTGGCGGCCGGTGCCGACGCCGAAACGGAAACCGCTCGATCCGTCGATCTGGGTGAGGTTGCCGCCGATCTCGCGAACGAGGCTGCGGCTGACTTCGGCGAACTTGACCTGCAGGTTGACCTGCAGCGGGGTCGCGGTCTTCATCCGGCTGATGACGTTGGCTTCCTCGCCGAGAAAGGCCTGGACGAGGCGTTCGGCCTCGGCAGCGTCTTCGGGCGCGGCGACCGTGCCGGTCAGAAGGACGGTGTTGGTCCCCATCGTGGCGACGTTCACCTCGGCATTCGGCATGGCGAGCGCGAGCATCTGGTCGATGCTCGAGATGTTGTTGCCGACCCTGATATTGGCCGAGAAGATGACATCGCCGCGCGAATTGCTGGCATAGATCGTGGTCTCGCCACCGGCCCGTCCGAAGACGTAGAGCTGGCGCTGCGACTTGATCTGGACATCGGCGATGTCTTCATTGGCGACGAACACGTCGGTCATCGTGCCCGGCACGGTGACCAGTTCACCGCGGCCGATCGACAGGACGATGTCCTGGCTTGGCTTGACGACCTGCTGCGCGGTGGCGTCGGTCGCGGGCATGGCTGCCACGAGCGGCACGAGCGTAAGGCTTGTCAGCAGCAATTTGGCTTTAAGGCGGCGTTTCATTGTCTGACCCCCTCGGATGGTCCGGCTTGCGCGCATGGTTTTGGCCCCTTGCGCAGTGATTTGCGTGAATGCCCCGGTCATTGTGTTTCTCCTCGCGCCGCGTTTCAGCGCAGGGTCTTCAGGGCGACGGGGACGGTTTCGCCCGCCTTGCGCATACCCTTGCCGGTTGCCGCGGCGACGCCGCCACTCACGGGCACTTCGGTGGTCTCCCCGCCGCGGGTGACGCGGACGCTCGGACCGGTGATGATCGGCGCGCCGTTATACTTGCCCGAGACACCGGGTGTGGGCGGCGAAACCTTGGCAGCGGAGCCGTCATCGTCCTGCGGAGGGATCGAGGAGCGCTGGAAGCGCGACACGTCCCCGCCGGTGGCATAGGTCGCGCCCTTGTCGATCGGGCGGCCCATGGCGGCGCGCAGGATGCGCTCTTCCTCTTCGGGCGTCGCATCCTCGGGGATCTTGACGTCCCCCGATGCGATCGCACGTTCGAGTTCGGCCTGGTTGTCCGCGATCGAGCGCAGCACGAGGCTGAGCGTGCCGACGGTCTGGGCGACGGCGATCTTCTCGGCGATCTTGGGCGTCACCTCGAGCGTCACCGTGCGGAAGGCGCGGACCACGGTCTTGCCCTGTTCGTCGGCGACCTGTTCGGTCGACTGGTCCGTGGCGAGCACGCGCAGATTGCGCAGCACCGTCTCGGCAGCCTGGAGCGGACGGCCTTCGCCCTCGACGGTCTGGGTAAGGACGAGGTCGACGCGGTCGCCGGGGAAGACAAAGCCGGCAACCCCGGTGCGGGCGGAGACGGGCACGGTCACCGCGCGCATCCCCGGACCAAGCGCCGCCGCGAGAAAGCCGCGGTCGCCCGGGCTGACGAGCGAGCCCTGCGTAACCGGTTCGCCGGCAGTGACGGGGTAGCGCACGACCGTGCCGAGCAGCTGGTTCACGTCGCTCTCGCCGTCGAGGAAATAGGCGTCCTGCACCAGTTCCTCGGGCCATTGCTGGTAACCCAGCGCATCGGCGGTGATGATGGTGCCCGCGGGCAGGGCGCGCTGGGCGACCAGAACCTTGGGCCCGGTGGGCACGGGCGCAGCGACCGCTTCGGGTGCGGCGTTGCCTGCAAACATGCTCCGCGCGGCAAAGGCGGTGCCGACCGCGATGATCAGCGCGCCGAGCAGCAGAACCAGCTTCTTCCTATCCATGGCTAATCTAGCCCCCTAGTAAGTGCCCTTAAGTCTTTTGGCGGGCGGGTATGGTTTCGATGGGTAAGCCCGGAAGGGTTAAGATCGGGTTGACCCGGGAAACGAAAGCTCGTGAAATTGCGTGGTTCGGGCAGCCTGGTTAACTCCCGCAGCCTCGAAAGCTGCCGCCTGGGAAGGTTCCGGGGCGCTTTCGGGCAGGTAATTCGCGCCCAGCACCCACAGACCGCCGATCGCGATCGCGACGCCATAGGGTATCGCGAGTCGGTCGCGCTCGCGCCGCAGGAAATGCCAGCTTCCCATGATCACGGTCAGCACGCCGCCCGAAAGCGCCATGATGACGATGAGCTGGAGAAACAGCATCGGTTCGATCCACAGCGCCAGCGCGGTAAGCAGCTTGACATCGCCCCCGCCCATGACGCGCAGCGCGAACAGGCCCGCAAGGATCGCGAAAGCGGCAAGCGCCACGCCCAGCTGCAAGGCCACGTCAGGCCACAGCGACAACCCCGAGGACCACCAGAACACCGGCGCGCCCAGCGCGATCGCGGCATTCAGCCAATTGTCGATCTGACGCCGGCGAATATCGGTGAACGCGGCGAAAACCAGCGCGATTGCCAAGGCTGCGAGCAGCCCGTAGTGAATGGTGGTCACAAGCATGATGCCCCCGGTTCTGGACGCCCGGTCAGCCCGGGCGGCCTTCGCTTGAGGCTTTGCTACAGGTCAGTGCTTACCAAATAGTAACCAAACTCTTTGGCGGAGATCGGCGGGATGAACGAGGCGGCGGCCGGGCGCGGCGAGGACGGCGGGAGCGGGGCACCGATCGACCCCCCGATCGATCGGCGCGCCATCCCCCCTCATGCCAGCGAAACCGTCTGGACCGCCCCCGACGGGCACGAAGTGCGCCGGATCGACTGGCCGGGCGCCGCAAGCGAGGGAGGCCCTGCCCGTCCGCGCGGCTCCATCCTGTTCCTCCCCGGGCGCGGCGACCATTACGAGAAATATCTCGAAACGCTCGAGGAGTGGCACCGCGCCGGCTGGCGCGTGACCGCGTCGGACTGGCGCGGGCAGGGCGCCTCGGGCCGGCTCGGCAGGGACGCGGTAACCGGCCATATCGAGGATTTCGCCCACTGGGTCGACGACCTTGCCCATCTGTGGGACCGCTGGAAGGCCGAAACGCCGGGGCCGCACGTGCTCGCCGCGCATTCGATGGGCGGGCACCTCTCGATGCGGGCCCTTGTCGAGGGCCGGATCGATCCCGATGCGCTGGTGCTCTCCGCGCCGATGCTGGGAATGAACGGCCCGCCGCTGCCGCTGCCCGCGCTCCATGCCATCGCGAAGACCATGACGCGGATCGGCGATCCGGCCCGGCAGGCATGGAAATGGAGCGAGAAGCCGGGCGAGATGCCGGCGGCGCGCAACGTGCTCCTCACCCATGACGACGATCGCTATGCGGACGAGATCTGGTGGCGCAAGCACCGCCCCGAACTCGTCATGGGTCCGGCAAGCTGGCGCTGGCTCGAACGGGCCTATGCCTCCTGGCGGGGGCTGGAGGAGGCGGGCTCGCTCGAAGCGGTCGAAACGCCGGTGCTGATCCTCTCGACCAGTGCCGACAAGCTCGTCAGCCATGCCGCCAATGTCCGCGCCGCGCGGCGGCTGCCGAATGCGCGGCTGGTCGAATACGGGAGCGAGGCACGCCACGAGATCCTGCGCGAGGCGGACCCGGTGCGTGCCCGCGTGATGGGGACGATCGCCGCTTTCCTTGACGAGGTCGCCCCGGCGCGGGATTGAGGCGCCATGACCGGGACCCCTTACGATTTCGCCGTCATCGGCGCCGGAATGGCCGGCGCGAGCATCGCTGCAGAGCTCGGCCCCCATGCGCGCGTCTGCGTGCTCGAGGCGGAGGACATGCCGGGCTATCATTCGACCGGACGCTCGGCCGCGTTCTGGGAGGAATGCTATGGCGGGCCGGGCGTTGTCCCGCTGACCCTGCCATCGGGGCACTACCTTCGCGAACACGGTTTCCTGAAAGGGCGCGGGGCGCTCTATGTCGGGCGCGGCGAGGACCGGGCGAGGATGGACGCCTTTGTCCGCTCCTTCGAAGGCACGGGCGTCACGATCGAGCGAATGGGCCGCGAGGGGCTCGAAACCCGCGTGCCGCAGATGCGCGGCGAATGGGTCGATGCGATCTGGGAACCGGCCTGCGCCGATATCGACGTGGGCGGCCTGCATCAGCATTACCTCAAGATGCTGCGCGGTGCGGGAGTGGAGCTTGCCTGCCGGGCGCGCGTGGCCGGTCTTGCGCACAAGGATGGCGTGTGGCGGATCGCGTGCGAGGACGGGCGCGAATTCCGCGCCGCGCAGGTCGTCAACGCGGCGGGCGCGTGGGCCGACATTGTGGCGAGGATGGCGCGCGCGCAGCCGCTCGGCATCGATCCCAAGCGCAGGACGGTTGCGCAATTGCGCGTCTCTCCGCAAGCGCCCGACGACCTCCCGCTGACGCTCGACATCAGTGGCGGGTTCTATTTCAAGTCGGACAATGGCCGCCTCTGGCTCTCCCCGCATGACGAGGTCCCGACCGAACCGTGCGACGCCGCTCCGCATGAAATGGACGTCGCGCTCGCCATCGACCGGTTCGAGCGCGTGACAGACTGGCGGATCGAGGCGGTCGAGCATCGCTGGGCGGGGCTGCGCAGTTTCGCCCCCGACCGGCTGCCGGTCTACGGGCCGGATCCGGAGGTGCCGGGGTTCAACTGGTTCGCAGGTCAGGGCGGCTTCGGCATCCAGACCGCCCCCGCCGCCGCGCGGCTGGGCGCGCAGGTCATGCTGGGGCTGGAACGGGACGCGATGACCGCCGATATCGACCCTGCCGCCTATTCCCCGGCGCGCTTCCACGCCCGAAAAAAGGCACGGACCGGCTAGCCAAGGGGCGCTCGATCTGTAAGGTGGGAAGCCTCACATAGGTTAGGGAAAAAGGGGAAACCAGATGGCTCACAAGTTCGAGATCTACAAGGACAAGGCCGGCGAATTCCGGGTGCGTTTCAAGTACAATTCCGAAGTGATGTTCTCGACCGAAGGCTATTCGAGCAAGGCAAGCGCCGAGAACGCGATCGCCTCGATCAAGAAGAACGGGCCCGACGCGCCGACCGAAGACAACAGCTAGAGCTTGCCGGAAATTGCGGGAAAACCGCGCCTGAAGGAAATTCGCGAAGGCATGTAGGAACGAATATGCCGGGCGCGCGGCGCAATCGAATCGCCCCCGGGTGACTTTCGTCAACTTGCGCCCGGCGATCGTCCTACAGGCCTTCCCCGCGCGCGATCCGCTCCGCTTCATCGCTGGCGAGGCGGTCGGCACGCTCGTTCTCGGGGTGGCCCGAATGGCCTTTCACCCAGTGCCATGTCACTTCGTGGCGCGCGGCGACGTCGATCAGTTCGTGCCACAGATCGGCATTGCGCACCGGCTTCTTGCTGGCATTGACCCAGCCGCGCTTCTTCCAGCCTTCGACCCATTTGGTTATGCCATCGAGGACATATTTGCTGTCCGAATGAAGCTCGACCCGGCACGGTTCGGTCAGCGCGGCAAGCCCGCGGATCGCGGCGGTCAATTCCATGCGATTGTTGGTCGTCCCGGCCTCGCCCCCGCAAAGCTCCTTTTCGTGTTCGCCCATCCGCAAGAGGGCGCCCCAGCCGCCCGGGCCAGGATTGCCCTTGCAGGAGCCGTCGGTGAAGATTTCGACCTTTTTCATGGGACGTTTCATCGCAGTAAGCCTCCTTGCCGGGATTGGCGTGAGAGGCAAGAGGAGGTTTGTGGCGCGGTGCGATCAGGCGAGCAGATCGTCACCGTGTTCGCCGTAGAAGCGCCAGCGGGCCGCGAATTCCATCGGGTCCTTGCGCGTGACCAGCGCATCGTCGGGCGTATCGAGCCAGTCCTCGGCCCGGCTCGCGACGAAACGCAGGGCGGCCCCTTGCGCGATTCGCCCGAACAACGCGCGCTCGGCCTCATCGAGCGGACGGATTGCCCGATAGGACGCAAGCAGCGCATCGCCTCGGGCGGCATCGTAGGCGCCTGTATCGGCGTCGAAGCACCACGCGGCATGCGTCGTCGCGAGGTCGAGGGCGAGGCAATCGGTGCAGGCGAAGTAGAAGTCGATCATGCCGGTAACCTCCTCGCCCAGCATCAGGACATTGTCGGGGAAGAGATCGGCATGGATATTCGCCCGGGGCAGGCCGGACAGGTCCAGCGCGGCGGCCTCGCGTGCGGGTTCGATGAGCGCAGGCAGGTCGGGATGGATCGCGGCAAGAGCGTCCATGCCGCAGGCTTCGAGAGTGCCGAGATTGTCGGCAAAACCCATCGTGTTGGCGCGGGTCAGCGGAAAGTCGCGCCCCTCGATATGCATCTGAGCGAGCGCTTGGCCCACCGCGCTCGCCTGCGCCGGGGTGGGGCGCGTGGGAGAGACGCCCGGCAGATATTCGATCAGCGCGAGCGCCTTGCCCCGCTCCATCCGGAAAGCCGCGCCTTCGCGGTCATGGATCGTTCGCGGGACGGGACAGGAACGGCCCGAGAGATGGTCGAGCAGGCCGAGGAAATAGGGCAGATCGCAAAGCTCTATCCGCCTTTCGTACATGGTCAGGATGAAGCGCCGCGTGCCGTTCCCGCTTCCCGCGGTCTCGACCAGCCAGTTCGAATTCGAGACACCCTCGGCGATGCCCTTGGCCGAGACGAGGGCGCCGACATCGTATTCGCCGATCAGGCGGGCGAGTTCCTCCGCGCCGAGATGGGTGTAGACCGCCATTTCCCGCCCCGAAAGCGAGCCTATTCGGTGAGCTGGCGCGGCAGCTTGAAGACCATCTTCTCTTCGGCGGCGGTGATCGTTTCCTCTGCGATCGGACGGATCTGTCCCAATGCCTCGACCACTTCGCGCACCAGGACTTCCGGCGCCGACGCGCCCGCGGTGATGCCGAGCGTGGTGACGCCCTCAAGCCATGCAGGGTCGATTTCGGAAGCGCGCTGGATCAGTTTCGAGGGCGTGCCGAGCCGTTCGGCCACTTCGACGAGACGCAGCGAATTGGACGAATTGGGTGCCCCGATCACCAGCACGAAATCGCAGTCCTGCGCGATTTCCTTGACCGCGGCCTGCCGGTTCGAGGTGGCATAGCAGATGTCCTCCGCCTTCGGCCCCTCGATATTGGGATAGCGCCATTCGAGCGCCTCGAGCACCTCGCGCGTATCATCGACCGACAGCGTGGTCTGGGTGAGGTAGGCGAGCGGTTCGTCGCTTTCGAAGGGAAGCTTGTCGACGTCCTCGATCGTTTCGACGAGCGTCATCTGGCCGGGTTCGACCTGGCCCATCGTGCCGATCACCTCGGGGTGGCCTTCATGGCCGACGAAGATGATGTGGCGGCCCTTTTCTATCTGGCGTTCGGCCTGACGGTGGACCTTGGAGACCAGCGGGCAGGTCGCATCGACATAGAGCAGCTTGCGCCGCTGCGCTTCTGCGGGGACTGCCTTGGGCACGCCATGCGCGCTGAAGACAACCGGCGCGTCGTCGGGCACTTCGTCCAGTTCCTCGACGAAGACCGCGCCCTTCGCCTCGAGCCCCTCGACCACGTATTTGTTGTGGACGATCTCGTGCCGGACAAAGACCGGTGCGCCATAGCGTTCGAGCGCCTTTTCGACGATCTCGATCGCCCGGTCGACCCCGGCGCAGAAGCCGCGCGGCGCGGCGATCAGAAGGTTGAGCGGGGCCGCACCCTGGAAGTGGGCTTCGGCGCTTGCGGTGCTCTCGGCGAGCGGCGTTTCGGGCAAGGACGCGTTCATGTCGCTCCCTCTAGCGTTTTCTGACGCGCATCGCTAGGGCTTGCGCCACTTTACGCGATGGTCCGGGGATCGGGCCAATCCCCGCGATTGTTCGAAACGGCTATCGAGGACAGTTTTTCCGGAATGTTCAGACGCAACCCCCTCGGTCCTTTGAGGCTCGCGCCCGTCATGGCTGCTCTTGCTGCGCTCGCGGCCTGTTCCCAGGAGGGTGAGCTCGTGGTCGACCAGGGCGTGGGCATCACGTCGGTCCTCTCGTCGTGCCCGGCAGTGGGAATACCCGATTACACCGGCGACGTGACGCTCTTTTCCGGCACGGGAAAGACGGTCGCCGATCTCGACCTGACCGCCGCGATGACGAATCTGCGCTCGAGCTGCGACGACAAAGGCGAAAAGGTCTATACGACGGCGACTTTCGACGTGGTTGCCCGCCGCGCCGACGTGCGGGGCGCGCGGACGGTGACGCTGCCTTATTTCGTGACCGTGCTGCGGGCCGGATCGGCGGTCGTTTCCAAGCGCGTGGGCGAGGTCACGCTGACTTTCGCCGATGGCCAGGAACGCGCTGTCGGGAGCGGCAATGCGGCGAGCTATATCGACCGTTCGGCCTCGTCGCTGCCTGAGGATATCCGCGAGCAGATCACCCGGCGACGCCGGCCCGGCGATCCCGAAGCCGCGCTCGACCCGCTCGCCGATCCGGAAGTGAAGGCGGCGATCGCGCGCACCCGATTCGAGATGCTGCTGGGCTTCCAGCTGACCGAGGACCAGCTGGCCTACAACGCGACGCGTTAGGTCTTGGGCGCCATGCGGCGCGCGATTTGCTCCCTCACGCGGCCCCACGGCGGCTTCATTGCGGGCGGCGGTTTGTCGTCCCATCGCTTCGCGGCTTGAGGACGGCAGCCCTTGCGGGCCTGCGGCCCGACATTTTCCGCCCTTGAATCTTTTGCGGGTCCCCGCGAAGGCGGGACCTCAAGCGCACGGGACACTCATGGAACACACCACGCTCTACGCCGAATACGCGATCCGCATCGAAGCGGTACTGAAAGCGCTCGTCGCCGAAGGCGCGCTGCCTGCCGATGCGAGCTTTGCCAATGTCACGCTGGAGCCGCCGCGCGACCCTTCGCATGGCGACCTTGCGACCAATGCCGCGATGGTGCTGGCCAAGGCCGCGAAGACCAATCCGCGTGCGCTGGCCGACCTCATCGTCGAGAAAATCTCCGCCGATCCGACCGTCACCAGTGCCGAGATAGCCGGGCCGGGGTTCATCAACCTGAGGCTCGATCCGGGCGCCTGGCTCGGTGAACTCACCGCGATCAACGAGGTGGGTGCGGATTACGGGCGCTCCGAAATGGGCAAGGGTCGGCGGGTCAATGTCGAGTACGTCTCGGCCAATCCGACGGGGCCGATGCACATGGGCCATTGCCGCGGCGCGGTGGTGGGCGATGCGCTTGCCAGCCTGCTCGAACATGCCGGGCACGATGTCACCCGCGAATACTACATCAACGATGCGGGCGGGCAGGTCGACACTCTCGCCCGCTCGGCGCACCTGCGCTACCGCGAGGCGCTGGGCGAGGATATCGGCGCTATCCCCGAGGGGCTCTATCCGGGCGACTACCTCAAGCCCGTCGGCGAATATCTCGCGCGCGAGCTGGGCGAGCGGTTCCGCGATGCCCCGGAAGACGAATGGCTCCCCGTCTTTCGGGCCGAGGCGGTCGAGAAGATGATGGACCTCATCAGGTCCGACCTCGCCCTGCTCGGCATCCATCACGACGTCTTCGCCTCCGAGGCCGCGCTGCACGCTGCGGGCAAGCCCGCCGAGGCGGAGAAATGGCTGCGTGAACACGACCTCGTCTATGACGGCGTGCTCGAAGCGCCCAAGGGCAAGGCCCCGCCCGAGGACTGGGAGCCGGTCGAATTGCCGCTTTTCCGGTCGACGAAATTCGGCGACGACCAGGATCGGCCAATCCGCAAATCGGATGGGACTTGGACCTATTTCGGCGCCGACCTTGCCTATCACATGCAGAAGGCGAGCAAGGCCGACGAGCTGATCGACATCTGGGGCGCGGACCATGCCGGCACGGTCAAGCGGATCAAGGCTGCCGTCACCGCGCTTTCCGAAGGCGAGGGGCGCTCCATCCCCTTTGACGTGAAGCTTGTCCAGATGGTCCAGCTGATGCGCGGCGGAGAGCCGGTCAGGATGTCCAAGCGTTCGGGCAATTTCATCACCATCGCCGACATGGTCGAGGAAGTGGGCAAGGACGTGGTGCGCTTCACCATGCTCACCCGCAAGCCCGAGGCGCAGATGGAATTCGACTTCGCCAAGGTTGTCGAGGCATCGAAGGACAACCCGGTCTTCTACGTGCAATACGCCCATGCGAGGATTCGCTCGACGCTGCGCAAGGCGAAGGAGGCGGGCCTTGCCCCTTCCCCGCAGGCGCTTTCGCGGCTGGGCGAGGAGGAGCTTGCGCTGGTCAGGCTCGCCGCCCGCTATCCGCGCGAGATCGAGGCCGCGGCCCGTGCGCGCGAACCGCACCGGATTGCGTTCTATCTCTATGACCTCGCGGCCGAACTTCACGCCTTCTGGAACCTTGGCAACGACTCGCCGGAAAAGCGCTTCATCGTGGAACAGGACGGCGAGCTTACCGGCGCAAGGCTTTTCCTCGGGCAGGCGATCGGGCAAGTCATTCGGGGCGGACTGGCCGTGCTGGGGGTGGAAGCGGTAGAATCGATGTGACGCGCCCCCGCAGGTGCCCGTAATCGTGTCGGTGGGGATGGAAGGGACAAGGTGCACACCAAGGTGATGGTCGAGGCAGAATACGAAGAGATCGAGGACGACGGCGAAGAACTCGCGCTGACCGGCGACGACAGCCTTCCATGGCTCGAATCGGACGAGGAAGTCGACGAGGCCGGCGGCATCGATACCGCGCAGGTTATCGGCTTCGCCGCGATCCTGGTGGCCGTGCTCGTCGTCGTCGTGAGCGGGATCTGGTACTTCACCAATCGTTCGGGCGAAGGCCGGTTCGTCGCCGACGGCAGCACGATTTCGGCCCCGGAAACCCCGATAAAGGTGAAGCCCGACGATCCGGGCGGCAAGGAATTCGCGGGCACCGGCAATGTCGCACCCGTCGTCGGGGAGGGTCAGACGCGCGAAGGACGGGTCGCGACCGAGGAGGAGCCCGCCCCCGCACCGAGCGAGACTCCCGCCGCACAGCCGGAGCAGCCCACCGCGACGGCTGACGGGATCGCGGTCCAGCTCGCCGCCTACAACACCCGGGCGCGCGCGCAGCAGGGCTGGAGGGAACTGTCGCGCCGCACCGATGTGCTCGCGGGTGTGCGTTACCGCGTTGTCGAGGGACGCATCGACATCGGTACGGTTTACAGGCTCCAGGCCATGGCGAGCGATCGTGGAAGCGCCGACGCGCTGTGCGCCGCGCTCAAGGCCGACGGTCTGGATTGCCAGGTAAAGCCCTGAGCAAAGCGCGCCAGGCTGCCTTTCGTTTTCCCCATACCGGGAGGTTACCCTGCTTGCGCGCAGGGGCGACCGGTGCAAGGCTCCGCCCATGATCCCGGCGATATTCGGATGTTCCGGCCCTGAACTCACGGCCGACGAGCGAGCCTTCTTCCGCGATGCGGACCCGGCGGGCTACATCCTGTTCGGCCGAAATTGCCAGAGCCCCCAGCAATTGCGGGCTTTGACCGACGATCTGCGCGCAATCCACGGGCGCGATCGGCTGCTCATCTCGATCGACCAGGAGGGCGGCCGCGTTGCCCGCCTGCGCCCGCCGCATTGGGGCTCCTATCCGACCGGCGAAGCGTTCGACCGGCTTTACAAGATTGCCCCGGCCAGCGCGATCCAGGCCGCGCGGTTGAGCGCGAGGGCAATGGCGCTCGAGCTTTCCGCCATGGGGATAACGGTCGATTATCACCCGCCCCTCGACCTGCGCCAGCCCGGCGCGCATGACGTGATCGGCGACCGCGCTTTCGGCGAGGACCCGGTGCAGGTCGCCGCGATCGGGCGCGCAGTGCTCGAAGGACTGGCCGAGGGCGGGGTCGCGGGCTGCATCAAGCACATGCCGGGCCATGGCCGATCGATGGTCGATTCTCACCGGGAAATGCCAACGGTGCGCGAAAGCGCCGAGGAACTTGAGCGCGACCTCGCCCCGTTCCGTTCGCTTGCCGGAACGGCGCGCATAGGGATGACCGGTCATCTCCTCTTTCCCGTCTGGGATGCACAGAACCCGGCAACGCTCTCTCCAACGATCATCAAGGAAGTCATCCGCGGAGCGATCGGCTTCGACGGATTGCTGCTGACCGACGACATCGACATGGAGGCCCTCAGCGACTCGATCCCGCAGCGCTCGGCGCGCGCGGTCGCCGCGGGCTGCGACGTGGTTCTCAATTGCTGGGCGAAGATGGACGACATGACGGGCACCTGCGAAGTGCTCCCGGCGATGGGCGAAACGGCGCTCGCCCGGCTCGATCGCGCGCTCGAGGAAACGCGCGTCGCCGAAGCGCTCGGCCCCGAGCACGGCGACCTCATGGCCGAGCGCGATGCGCTGCTCGCGCTCGCCGGAGAGACTGCATGAGCGAAACCGCCGACAGGCCCGGCGAGACCGATCTGGCACCGCGCGAGGAAGCCGGGACCGCCGGTGAGGTGGGCTTCATGCTCACCGACGATGCGGCCGAACCGACCGCCGAGTGGCCGGAAGACGAGGTTGCGAAGCAGGGCGCGAAATCGGGCGACACGCCGCTTATCCTCGAACTCGACGGGTGGGAGGGGCCGCTCGACCTGCTGCTCGACCTCGCGCGGCGGCAGAAGGTCGATCTGAGGCAGATCTCGATCCTCGCACTGGTCGACCAGTATCTCGGCTATATCGAGCGTGCGGGCGCGCTGCGGCTCGAACTCGCGGCCGATTACCTCGTGATGGCGGCATGGCTTGCCTATCTGAAATCCGCGCTGCTCCTGCCAAAGGAGGAACAGGAGGACCCGAGCCCCGAGGAACTCGCGCTGCGGCTGCAATTGCGCCTGCAACGCCTATCGGCCATGCGCGAGGCAGCCGCGCGGCTGATGGCGCGCGACCGGATCGGGCGCGACATCTTCCTGCGCGGGCGGCCCGAAGGCCTGCGCACCGACCGCAAGACCGTGTGGAGAAGCGATGCCTATGCGCTGATCCAGGCTTATGGCCAGGTCAAGGCGCGCACCGCGCCGCGGATCTATCACGTTGCCGATCGGCCGGTAATGACGCTGGACAGCGCGCTGGAGCGGGTCTCGGCGATGCTCGGCGTGACGCTGGAATGGATGGAAATCCGCGATTTCCTGCCCCCCCATGCCGGGCCCGAGCTGCGCAGATCGGCCCTCGCATCGAGCTTCGTCGCCGCGCTGGAGCTGGCGAAAATGGGTCGTGCGGAGCTGGCGCAGGACGAGGCCTTCTCGCCGCTGCGTATCCGGCGTCTGAGGGAAGGACCGGTGCCGTGAACGAGAACGCTGCGAGCGTGGAAGAGGGCGAGGCGCCCGCTCCGGAGGATATCGAGCGGGCGCTGGAGGCGACCCTGTTCGCCGCCGAGGAGCCGCTCACGGTCGAACGGCTCGCGGCGCATCTTGGCGGGGTCGAATCCGGCACCGTGCGCGAAGGGCTGCGCGCGCTGGCGGAGCGTTATTCGGACCGGGGCGTGCATCTAGTCGAGCGCGGCAAACGCTGGCATTTCGAGACCGCGCCCGATCTCGCCCATCTCCTGCGGCGCGAGCGGGAACAGGTCCGCCGCCTCAGCCGCGCGGCGACCGAGGTGCTGGCGATCATCGCCTATCACGAGCCGGTCAGCCGTGCCGAGATCGAATCGATTCGCGGAGTGCAGACCAGTGCGGGCACGCTCGACGTGTTGATGGAGGCGGGCTGGATCAGGCTCGCCGGACGGCGCGAAGTGCCCGGCCGCCCGGTGATCTATGCCACCACGCCCGAATTCCTCGACCATTTCGGGCTCGATTCGCGGCGCGACCTGCCCGGGCTCGACGAATTGCGCGCCGCTGGCCTGCTCGATCCGGTCGACGAGGCGTTCGAGGAGGCGATGGAAGCGTTCGGCGCGTCGGACGAAGCGGGCGACGAGCAAGGTGAACGGCCGGACGACGAGCTAGCCTGAAGGGTTCTCGGGCTGCGCCTTCGCGGGCAAACCCATGCGGGTGACTGGCGCAAGCAAGCGATCGCTCCTATATCGGCGTCGATGGCCCCAGACGGGCGGAAAGAGAGCATTTCATCATGGGCGGTATCGGCATCTGGCAAATCCTCATCATCGCGCTGGTCGTCCTCGTCCTGTTCGGACGCGGTCGCATTTCGGAAATGATGGGCGATTTCGGAAAAGGCATTTCCAGCTTCAAGAAGGGAATGAGCGAGGAGGACAACGCATCCGATCCGGCAAATGCCAAGCGGATCGAGTCACCGGCGCGGGACGCTTCGGCCAGCGAGACGAAATCGGCCGATACGAGCGAGAAGACCGGCTCCTGAAGCAGAGGGGCGCGCCTTCGCGCCGACTGAATATTCCGCGATAAGGAGGCGTGCGCCGCTTTTCCCATGTTCGACATTGGCGCTGCAGAGCTTTTGGTGATCGTCATCGTGGCCGTGATCGTGATCGGCCCGAAGGACATGCCGCTTGCCATGCGCACGGCCGGGCGCTGGATCGGCAAGGTGCGCCGGGTGTCGGCGCATTTCCGTACCGGGATCGACGCCATGGTGCGCGAGGCGGAGCTCGAGGACATGGAAAAGAAGTGGAAGGCGCAGAACGAGGAGATCATGCGCCGCACTGCCGTCTCTGCCGAAGACAAGGCGGGCGAACCGGTGATGACCGGGCCGCCGCCGATCGATGACGGCAGGAAGGCACCTGCATCCGGCCACCCGGATCACGATGACCCGCCCTCGCCGACGCCCGAGGACGTTGCCGGATCGGGCGTGCCAGGCGATGGCGGGCCTGCGAAGCGCGCCCCGGAGACGCCGAAAGGCGGATAGGCGCGACATGGCTTTCCGGATCGAGGATATCGACGAAACGCGCGCGCCGTTGCTCGACCACCTGGTCGAGCTGCGCATGCGGCTCATGCGCTCGGTGATCGCGCTCGTCATCGGTTTCGCGGCATGTCTCTATTTCGCCGACCCGATTCTCGGCTTTCTCGTGCAGCCTCTCAAAGATGCCTTTCCCGAGGGTGAAGGCCAGCTGATCTTCACCAAGCTTCCGGAAATCTTCTTCGTCGAGCTGAAGGTCGCTCTGTTCGCTGGCTTCATGGTGAGCTTTCCGATCATTGCAAATCAGCTGTGGGCCTTCGTCGCCCCGGGCCTCTATGCGCGCGAGAAGAAGGCGTTCCTGCCTTTCCTGATTGCCACGCCGGTGCTCTTCGTCAGTGGAGCGGCGCTGGCCTACTTCGTGGTCATGCCCACGGCATTCCGGTGGTTCCTCGGCTTCAGCGGCGAGGCGGGGGGCCTGGAGGTTCAGGCGCTCCCGTCAGCGGGCGATTATCTCAGCCTCGTGATGCAGTTCATTCTCGCTTTCGGGGTGACCTTCCTGCTTCCCGTCCTGCTCATGCTGCTGCACCGCGCCGGCATTGTTACCCGCTCGCAGCTGGCGGCAGCGCGGCGCTATGTCATTGTCGGCGTGGTCGCGATCGCTGCGATCGTGACACCGCCCGACCCGGGGAGCCAGGTGATCCTGGCCGTTCCGCTGCTGCTGCTTTTCGAAGGCTCGCTTCTGCTCATGCTGGTGCAGGAGCGCGCTGGCGGCAGGCGCGCCAAATCGACGCAGACCAAGGCCGATGGCGATGGCGAGGCAGCATCCGACGGTCCGAAGCGGGCCGAGGTCGATGACGGCGGGGCTGGCGGGAGCGAGTGATCCGACCGCTGTGAGGCGCGCTTGGGGCTAAGAAGGCCCGCTCGCGCGCTTCGGTTCGAAGCGCTTATCGGCTTGCAGTCGCTCAGATGATCTGACCGAGGCATCGAGCTGCGCTCGCCTCCTGTTTTTCTCGATCATCAGCGCCGCTGCAGAGGGCGGGACGAAGGCGAGGGGACGAAGGCGTGGGCGAGGCAGGCACGCGCAGAAGCCGAGCGGGGCAGTGCCGACATCTTCACCTCGATCTTGCACCCGACGATCAAGCGACACACAACAAAAAAGGCCCCCGTGAAGGAGGCCTTTCTTGAAACCTTATGGAAGGCGAACAGATTTACGGGCTGACCGCATTGTCGTCATCGCCATCGGCGGCGATGATGATGCCACCGATCACCGCAGCGGCAGCGAGGACCGCGAGGATGATGCCCGCGCCGCCCAGTTCGCTTTCGCCTTCGATCGGAGCGACCGAGCGTTCGAACGCGGCTTCTGCGATTGCCGGCGAAGCAGCAAGCGAAACCGCTGCAGTCGCAAGGGCGATATTCCGAAACTTCATCGATTCGTCTCCTGTGAGCTCTCGTTTGTATTGTCTCAGCACATAGCGTAGGTCAGAGACAGCTGCTTGACAACCCCGTATTTCCGTGTCGCCGCCGCCGGGATTATCGAAATGACGGCGACTTATCAATAGCTTGCATTCGATTTGGATCCAGTTTGCGAGCAGCGGGCGGGCCCGGAGATTGAAATCCCGGTGAGGCGTTGCGGTAATGTCACGCTCTGCCACTCCTTCCCGACCAAAGCGAACGCACGGTTCGATCCGAAGATGAAGGGAGCGAACCGAATGCCCGCGCCCTTCGTCGTGCCTTATGTGCGGCCCGGGTGACTAAATGATGAAAGAATCGTCCCGAATCAACCGGCTAGGGAGTGCTACCTAGGCGCTGTTCACCAATCCGTGCTCAAAATGCGATGGTCTGGTGGCCAGCGGCTACTTTTCGAGCACAAGCTGGCCGCCGACCCAGACCTGCGCGATGCGGGTTTCGCGGATTGCGGAGGGCGAGGCGAGCAACGGGTCGCGGTCGACCAGCAGGAAGTCGGCACGCTCGCCGGGAAGCAGCCGCCCGAACCGCCCGTCGGCAAAACCGGCATAGGCCGCGTCGACGGTGAAACCGGCCAGAGCTTGTTCGCGGCTCACCGTTTCATTGGCGCGCCAGCCGCCGAAGGGACGGCCATCGGCATCGGTGCGGCTGATCGCGACCGCGATCCCCGCGAACGGGTCCGCCGGTTCGACCGGAGCATCCGAACCGAAGGCAAGACGCGCGCCTGCCTCCAGTATGCTGCGCCAGGCATAGGCACCCTCGAGCCGTTCCTCGCCCAGCCGCGCCTCGGCCATCATCATGTCCGAGGTCTGGTGGAGCGGCTGCATCGAGGCGATCGCACCATGGCGGCCGAACCGTTCGAGATCGATCGGGTCGACGATTTGCGCGTGCTCGATCCGCCAGCGCCTGTCGCCCTTGTAACTTGACGAAAGCTCCTCGATCGCCAGCAGCACGTCCTCGTTCGCGGCATCGCCGATCGCGTGCACCGCGGTCTGGAACCCGTCCATGGCCGCCCGGCTCATCAGGTTGCGCAGCTGGGAAGGCGTGAGCAGCGGAAGACCGTGGGTATTGGGCTCGTCGGCATAGGGCTGCTTGAGATTCGCCCCGCGTGATCCGAGAGCGCCGTCGAGATAGAGCTTCACCCCCGCCAGCCGCAGCTTGTCGTCGTAGAGCCACGGCGTGGGCGCGGGCCCGCCGATCGTTTCCATCGCCTCGACCCCTCGGGCATAGGCCATGATGCGGAGGCGCAACGCGCCCGTGTCGCCGGCGCGCCGGTATGTCATCCAGTCGACGATGCTTGTCCCCATGTCGGCGACCGCGGTGACGCCGTAACCGAGCAGCACTTCCTGCGCCTGCGCGAAGGCGTTGTCGCGGTCCTCCGGTCGCGGGGCGGGGACGACCTTGCCAACCAGGGGAATGGCGTTGTCTACGAATACGCCCTCGGGCGCGCCGCTCGCACCGCGGATGATGCGCCCTCCCTCGGGATCGGGCGTTTCGGCAGTGATTCCGGCTCGCTTCATCGCGAGGCTGTTGGCCCAGTTGGCGTGATTGTCCGCGCGTTCGAGCCAGACCGGGCGATCGGGCACGACCGCGTCGAGTTCGGCCGCGGTCGGGAAGCGCCCGAGCTTCCATTTCTCCTGATTCCATCCCCGCCCGAGGATCCACGGGCGGCCCGGGTTGTCCTGGGCGAAGCGGCGGACCCTGGCGAGCGCCTCCTCGAGCGAATTCGTGTCGGACAGATCGAGCGTCAGCGCGGCAAAGCCGATATCCATGACGTGCACATGCGCGTCGATCATTCCGGGCAGCATGACCTGGCCCTTGCCGTCGAGAGCATAATCGACCTGCGGACGCTCCTCGCCCTGCTCGACGAGGTCGGTGATGATGCCCTCTTCGTTGAAGACAAGCCCGTTGAACCTTACAACCTCTCCTTCCGCGCCGATCGTGACACCGTCGACATTGTAGACGAGCGTGTCGGCGGCGGCGGGCACGGCGAGGAGCGCCGCGGTGGCGGCAAGAAGCGAGCCAAGCATTTTCATCTGGTCGATTTACCCTTGGGAAGTCGCGTGATCAGCGCGCTCGTGTCATACCTGTTGCCGCCCGCAGCCTGCACGTCGGCATAGAACTGGTCGACCAGCGCCGTGACGGGCGAGGCCAGGCCGAGCCGCTTCGCCTCGTCCAGCGCATAGCCGAGATCCTTGCGCATCCAGTCGACCGCGAAGCCGAAGTCGAATTCGCCTTCGCACATCGTCTTCCAGCGATTGTCCATCTGCCAGCTCTGCGCCGCGCCGCCGGAGATGGCCTCGTAGGTCCTGTCGAGATCGAGCCCCGCCGCCTCGGCCAGCCGAACCGCCTCGGACAGTCCCGCAAGCACGCCTGCGATGCACATCTGGTTGGCCATCTTGGCGGTCTGTCCCGCGCCTACGGGCCCGACATGGACGATTGCCTTGCCATAGGCCTCCATGACCGGCCGCGCACGCGCCATGTCCGCGTCGGAGCCGCCGCACATCACCGCGAGCCTGCCGTTCTCCGCGCCCGCCTGCCCGCCGCTGACCGGCGCGTCTAGAAAGCCGATGCCTTTTGCCGCGCAGGCTTCGCCCAGTTCGCGCGCCATGGCGGCGGAGGTTGTGGTGTGATCGACCAGCAGCGCGCCTTGGGCGAGCCCTGCCAGCACGCCGTCCTCGCCATGCGTGACGGCGGCGAGATCCTCGTCATTGCCGACGCAAGTGAAGACGACGTCCGCTCCGTGCGCGGCCTCGGTGGGCGTGTCGGCGAAGGCTATGGGGAGGCCTTCCTCCTCCCATGCCGCGCGCCATTTCGCGGCCCGTTCGGCCGAGCGGTTAAAGGCAGTCACGCGGTGGCCGGCGCGGGCGAGGTGGCCCGTCATAGGTCCGCCCATCACGCCGAGCCCGACGAAGGCGAGTTGCTTGGTTCCGGTCATGGGCCCCTCTGTCATGCGCAGTCTGACTAGTCGCTCGCCGCGCGCTTGCCAACGTCTCGCATCGAGGGGGCAGCAGATCGCGCAAAGGAATTGCCCTGTCTCGCATCGCGTCCTAGGGCTGCCCGGGTCATGACCGCGCAATCCCTTCCCGAACAGGCCTCGCGCCCGGCGACGCCCGGCCCCGAGGCGCTCACCATCGATACCGTCCGCGCCGCTGCCAAGGCGATCGAAGGCGCGGTGGTCAAGACGCCGATGATGCATTCGATCACGCTCTCGCAGATCACCGGCGCGGATATCTGGCTGAAATTCGAGAACCTGCAGTTCACTGCCGCCTACAAGGAGCGCGGGGCACTGAACGCGTTGCTGGCGCTGTCGGAGGAGCAGCGTGCGCGCGGCGTGATCGCGGCCTCGGCCGGCAACCATTCGCAGGGCCTTTCCTATCACGGGACGCGCCTTGGCGTTCCCGTCACGATCGTCATGCCGCGCACCACGCCGACGGTGAAGGTGATGCAGACCGAAAGCGTCGGCGGCAATGTCGTGCTCCGTGGCGAAACGTACGACGATGCCTACGCGCATGCCCGCGAACTCGAGGCGGAGATGGGTCTGACCTTCATTCATCCTTTCGACGACCCGCTCATCGCATCGGGGCAGGGCACGGTTGCGCTCGAAATGCTGGAAGTGAAGCCCGATCTCGACTGCCTCGTCGTGCCGATCGGCGGAGGCGGTCTCATCTCGGGCATGTCGACCGTGGCGCGGGCCCACGATCCCGATATCGAGGTGGTCGGCGTCCAGTCGGCGCTGTTTCCCAGCATGTTCGCGCAGATAAAGGGCGAGGAACACGATTGCGGCGGCGACACGCTCGCCGAGGGGATCGCGGTCAAGAAACCTGGCGCCTTCACCGCGCAGGTCATCGCTGAGCGTGTCGATGACATCGTGCTGGTTGACGAACCGTCGCTCGAAAAGGCGGTCTCGCTGCTGCTCCAGATCGAGAAGACCGTGGTCGAGGGCGCGGGCGCTGCCGGGCTTGCTGCCGTGATGAGCTATCCCGCCCGGTTCCGCGGCAAGTCGATCGGCCTCGTGCTGTGCGGCGGGAACATCGACACCCGCCTCCTTGCCAATGTGCTGCTGCGCGATCTTGCCCGGCAGGGTCGGCTCGCGCGGTTGCGGGTCACCTTGCAGGACCGGCCCGGCGCCCTGTTCAAGGTCATGCGTCTGTTCGATGCCCACAATGTGAACATCATCGAGATCTATCACCAACGGATCTTCACCTCGCTGCCGGCCAAGGGGCTCATCACCGATATCGAATGCGAAGCGCGCGATGCGGCGCAGGTCGATCAACTGGTGAGAGCGCTCAGGGACGAAGGTTACGTGGTTCAGCCTGTCGAGCTGAACTGAGCCGGGTTTTGGCGCGACACGCGGTTTCGCTTTACGGCAACATCCTTGCGCCCATTCGCAGCAGATCGGTCCACTTCGGTCCGACTTCCTGCGCCATCCTGTGCAAACTAAGCGAATATTCACTTTGATTCGTGGTTAAGGGACTTTTACCGGACCCATCGAGGAGGCATAACATTGTCTTAACACGTGCCCCCGCCGATTCCCCCTTGCCAGAGGACCCGACCAGACCCGTGACGGCCCCCATTCGCTTCCCCCGCTTCTTCGTGACCTCGCCGGCTCCGTGCCCGTATCTTCCGGGCCGGCAGGAGCGAAAGGTGTTCACGGAACTCAAGGGCGCGCATGCGGACCAGTTGAACGAGGCGCTCGGCCGGATCGGATTCCGTCGCTCGCAAACGGTTGCCTATCGCCCGAGCTGCCTCGATTGCCAGGCCTGCGTTTCGGTCAGGGTCGTGGCGGGCGAATTCAAACCGTCGAACACGCAAAAGCGCGATATCAAGCGCAATTCGGATCTCATCGCGACCGAATGCCGCCCGTGGGCGACCGACGAGCAGTTCGAACTGCTCGCACGCTATCTTGGTGAACGGCATCCCGATGGGGGGATGTCCCAAATGGACGAGCTCGACTATGCCGACATGGTCGAACACACGCCTGTCACCACGAATGTGGTCGAATATCGTGAGCCGGACGCCGACGGCAATCCTGGTGCGCTGGTCGGGGCCTGCCTGACCGATCGGCAGGGCGATGGCCTGTCGATGATCTATTCCTTTTACGATCCCGATCACCCGACCCGTGCCGGGCTCGGCAATTACATCATCCTCGACCATATCCGGCGTGCCGCCGAACAGGGCCTGCCTTATGTCTATCTCGGCTATTGGGTCGAAGGATCGCCGCGCATGCAGTACAAGGTGCGCTATCGCCCGCTCGAACGGCTGACCCGCGAAGGCTGGCAGGTGATGGACGCGGACGAGCAGGGCCGCCTCATCGCCAAGGCGACCGCCCCGCGCAACGAGGGCAAGGACGACATCACTGCCGCGCGCGGCAAGGACGGCCAGCCGCTGCGCTTTCCCTCCGCGGACTGATCTGCGCGCGGCGTTCAGCTATGACAGGTAGAGCGCGGCTTCGGCTGCGCGGCGCCTGACGAGACCTTTCATCACGCGCCCCGCCGCCTTGTTCCAGCGCGCAAATTCACGTGCGGCGCCCGCGTGGTCGCCTGCGCAGTGACGGCGCGTCAAAGTCGCGCGGCGAATTGCCCCGGTATTGTAGTGAAAGCTCACCAGCGCATCGAACTGAGCCGGCGTGGTCGGGGCGTCGCCGATTGCCCGCGCGACTTCGGCTGCATAGCGTTCGAGGTCCGCATCGAGCCTCGCATCGCATTCGGCCTGCGTCCACACCGTGCCCGGCCCGATCCACGTGCCGGGCTCGAGCCCCGCACCGGTCGCGCCCCACCCGATCGTCCATGGCTCGCCCCCGCTGCCCGGATCGGGATAGGCCTCGACCAGTCCGTCGGGGCGCAGCCGTGCGCAGCCCTCGAAACGCTTGATAAGAGCGATACCCTCCGCGCCGATCCGCGAATTGGTCGACGATGCTGCGGGCTTGCCGCGCCGGATGCGCGGGACGCTTGGGCCATTTGCGGGAGCGATGGGAGACGCGTCCCCCGGGTGCCCGCCCGCTTCACATGCGCTTCCCGCCGCGGCCGTTCGGTCGATGGCATCGTCGAGCCGCTCGACCTCGCTCTGGCGGAAGCCGCGCCGCATGATCGCCCGCACCGTGTCGAAGATTCGCTTGCGAGGGCTTGGCTGGGCATCGGAACTGGTCATCGCAGGAAATCCTTCACGTGGCTGACAGCAAAGGCCACGGCA
>JGI12210J13797_11289100_pt1 | contig 29158 bp, 25 predicted proteins | sample ElkSlonscriptome_3_FD_13797 | JGI IMG/M metagenome (IMG submission 13797) | reverse complement strand
GAAGAGCGCTTCATGACCCGTGTCACTAACCGCCGCGCGATCATCAACCGAAAGTCCCTGGTTCGCGAACTCGAGGAGCAAGCGAATTGGGTGGGATATTCGCCGGATACTCACAACAACTTTCTGCAGATATTCCGAGCCGCCCTGTACCGCGGGGTCGGTGAGGTTCGCCGCCGTTTTGAGGAAGAGAACATCAACGGCGCGGAAGTGGTGCTGGCGGACGCTTATCTGGTGGATCAACTGGTTCGTGGGATTTACGACTTCGCGATCAAGTATGTTTATCCCTCTCCCGACCCCGCGGCCGCGGATCCCCTGGCCATTGCCGCGACAGGCGGTTACGGACGCGCGGAACTGTCACCGTTTTCCGACATCGACCTCATGTTCTTGCTCCCGCCCAACCCGGAACAACGGACCGAGCAAATCGTCGAGTTCGTTCTCTATATGCTGTGGGACATGGGTCTCAAGGTCGGCCAAGCGACGCGGACCGCGGACGAATGCGTCAAGCTGGCGAAATCGGACCTGACCATCCGTACCAGCCTGCTAGAGGCGCGTTGGCTGTGGGGCGACCGGGACCTCTACCATCAGTTCGAATCTCAATTCATGAACGAGTTGGTTGCTGTTACCGGCAGCCAGTTCGTCGAACAGAAGCTCGCCGAGCGCGACGCGCGTCACGAACGGATGGGTGATTCCCGGTATGTCCTCGAGCCGCACATTAAAGAAGGCAAGGGCGGGTTGCGAGATCTGCAAACCCTGTTCTGGATCGCCAAATATCTCTATCGGGTCAAGGACATGGACGAATTGTTCGAGCGTGGCATTTTTACCAACTCGGATGTTCGCGATTTCCACAGAGCACAGAATTTCTTGTGGACCGTGCGGTGCCATCTCCACTACGCGGCTGACCGGCCCGAAGAACGCCTGACGTTTCCCTTTCAGGATATCATTGCCAAGCGCCTCGGTTACAACGACCGCGCCAGCGGACGCGGCGTCGAAAGATTTATGAGACACTATTTCCTGATGACCAAGACCGTTGGCGACCTGACCCGCGTCTTATGCGCCGTGCTCGAGGAAGAACATAAAAAGAAGCGCATGCGTTTTCGGATGCCGACGTTCTCTTTGTTCCGCCGCACCCGCGACGGTTTCACCCTGGACGGAGGCCGGGTGGCGCTCAACGGCGACAGTATACTGTCCGACAACCCCGTCAAAATTATTGAATTATTCCACGAGGCCCAGCGGCTGGAACTGGACATTCACCCGCATGCCCTGCGTCAAGTTAACCAAAACTTGCGTCATGTGGATGGTGCGCTGCGCGAAAACGAGGAAGCAAATCGGTTGTTCACGGAGATGCTCATCTCCGAGAACGATCCGGAGACGACGCTCAAGCGTTTGAATGAGGCGGGTGTATTTGGACGCTTTCTTCCCGATTTCGGCCGCGTCGTCGCGCAAATGCAATACGACATGTATCACGTCTATACGGTGGACGAGCACACCATCCGGGCCATCGGCATTCTTCGTAGTCTCGAAACAGGCGCATTGAAAGAGCAGCATCCGACGGCAACCGAGGTGGTGGCGGACATGCGTTCTCGCCGGGCGCTCTACATGGCGGTGCTGTTGCACGATATCGCCAAAGGCCGCGGCGGCGATCACTCGGAGATCGGTGCGGAGATCGCTCTCCACGTTTGCCCACGGTTCGGGCTGGACGACTGGGAAACGGAGACCGTGTCCTGGCTTGTTCGCTATCATCTGCTGATGAGCAGAACGGCGTTCAAGCGGGACGTAGACAACCCCAAGACGGTGACCGACTTCATCGCCGAAGTGCAGTCGCCGGAACGATTGAGAATGCTTTTGGTGCTGACAGAAGTCGACATTCGCGCGGTGGGACCAGGCATCTGGAATGCCTGGAAGGGCAGCCTGCTAGGCGAACTCTACTATCGTGCGCTTGAAGAAATGGAGATGACCGGTGGTCAGCCGGTGGAGCGCCGGACCATCCGGGTCGAGCGGGCCAAGGCCAAACTGCGGGAGCGCTTGGCCGACTGGGACGAGGTCACCCTGGAGCATACGATTGCGAGCGGCTACCCCGACTACTGGCTGGCGTTCCAGACGAATGATCATGTCCGACATTTCGAAATGATGCGGGAGGCCTCAAGCAAGGACGAGCCGCTGCATGTGGAAACCTGTCATCATCCGACCCTCGATGTGACGGAAGTGGTCCTTTACTCTCCGGACCACCCCGGGCTGTTTGCTCATATTGCCGGCGCCATGGCGCTCACGGGCGCATCCATTGTCGATGCCAAGGTGTTTACCCTCGCCAACGGCATGGCACTCGATACGTTCTGGATTCAGGATATTTCGGGCCGCGCATTCGACAGCCCCGAACGTATCGGCAAATTGATCCGCCGAATGGAGCAGGCGGTGAAGGGGAGCATGTGGCCGGCGCGGGAATTACAGGCCGTCAGAGCGAAGGCCTTGCCCAGTCGAACAGGCGTGTTCACGGTGTCTCCCGCGGTCATTATCGACAACAAGGCCAGTGCCGGCCACACCGTGATCGAGGTCAATGCGCGGGACCGGCAAGGGTTGCTGCACGATGTGACATCGGCCATCACCGATCTCAACATGCAGATCGTGAGTGCGCACATCTCGACCTACGGCGAGCGGGCGGTCGACGTGTTTTACATCAAGGATGTTTTTGGTCTGAAGGTGGACGATCCGTCAAAACTCCGGCGTATCGAACGGCGGCTTCGCAAGGCGATCACGCCTCCAGACGATGGGTCGCCGGACGTTAAGAACAGCGGAAATAAAAGGGCCGCCGCGGCCGAATAACCGTCCCTCAACACAAGGTTTTCTTTCAACGTTCCGTGAAAGTCGTTAGACACAAATCATGGTGCTGCTGCGCTCCATTGCCACCATCGGCGGCCTCACGTTAGTCAGCCGGATATTCGGCTTTGTCCGGGACATCCTGATCGCCGCGGTTCTCGGCGCCGGGCCGGTGGCGGACGCGTTTTTTGTCGCCTTCAAGTTCCCTAATTTGTTTCGACGGCTGTTCGCCGAGGGCGCGTTCGCGGCCGCTTTCGTGCCGATTTTTGCGGGGTTGCTTGAAACGGAAGGTCCGGCGAAGGCGCGTGCGTTCGCCGAGCAATCTCTCAGCGTGCTGATGGTGGTCTTGCTCGGGTTTGTGGCCGTTATGCAAATGATCATGCCCGTCGCCATGTACGGCATGGCGCCCGGATTCGCCGACAATCCCGAGAAGTTCGATCTCGCGGTTCAGTTCACACGGATTACTTTCCCTTATCTGTTGTTCATTTCGCTGGTGTCTCTGATCGCCGGTGTTCTCAATTCCTTCGGACGTTTCGCCGCGGCCGCGGCAACGCCGATCCTTCTCAACATTTGCCTGATCATCGCGGCACTGGTGCTGGCGCCGCTCACACCCACCCCGGGACACGCGCTGGCTTGGGGGGTTGCCGTAGCTGGCGTCGTCCAGTTCATCTGGCTATTTTACAATTGCGGGCGGCAGGGCATCTGGTTGCGGTTGCCCCGGCCGCGAATCACGCCTCAGGTCAAGCTGCTTTTGGTTCGTGCCGTACCCGTGGCCATCGGCGCCGGCATCTATCAGATCAACCTGCTGCTCGACACCGTGATTGCGTCTTTTCTGCCCTCCGGGTCTATTTCCTATTTGTTCTACGCCGACCGTGTGAACCAGCTTCCGCTCGGAATCGTTGGTGTCGCCGTCGGCACGGCTTTGCTTCCGTTGTTGTCCAGGCAGCTCAAATCCGGCCAGGAGGCCGGTGCGCTTCACAGCCAGAACCGGGCGCTGGAATTCGCCCTGCTGCTGACCGTGCCGGCCGCCGCGGCGCTGATGGTCATCGCCGAGCCGGTGATTTCAGTGCTGTTCGAGCGCGGCGCTTTCGGCGCCGCCGAGGCCAAGGCAACGTCGGCCGCGCTTGCCGCTTATGCCACCGGGCTCCCAGCCTATGTGATGATCAAAGCGCTGACGCCAGGCTATTTCGCTCGCGGCGATACCAAAACCCCGGTCAAGGTCGCAGCGGCGACCACCGTGATCAATCTTCTGCTTAACCTCGCGCTCATGGGACCGTTTCTCCACGTGGGTATCGCCATCGCCACCGCCGTGTCGTCATGGATGAATGCCGGCCTGCTCGCCTTCATCCTTTACCGCAGGGGGCATTACTCCATAGACGAACGCTTGAAGCGCCGGCTGCCGCGCATTTTGCTGGCCAGCGCCGGCATGGCCGCCGCGCTGTTCTTCGCGGACGAGGCATTGGCTCCTTGGTTCGAGGGCAATACGGTCGTCCGGATCATGGCCCTGGCCGCCCTGATTGGCGCGGGGCTCGCTACCTTCGCGGTCCTTGCGAACCTGTTCGGCGCCGCGCGGCCGAGGGACCTGCGCAGCCTGATGCGGCGCAAGGACGTGTCTTGACCGAAACCGGTTAGATGGCCATAAACCGCCGCGTTGGTATTATCCGTTGTTTTCATCCGTTATTCTTGAAAGTCCAATGAAACGCATCCTTTCAGGCATTCAGCCGACCGGTCATCTGCATCTCGGTAATCACCTCGGCGCCATCCGCAACTGGGTGCGTTTGCAGGACGAGTTCGAGTGCTTGTTTTGCGTCGTCGACATGCACGCCATCACCGTGTGGCAGGAGCCGGCAGAGCTGATCGCCAATACGCGCGAGGTGGCGATGGCCGTTCTCGCGGCGGGGATCGATCCGGAGAAGAACGTCCTGTTCGTTCAGAGCCACGTGCCCGGTCATGCGCAGTTAGCCTGGATCTTCAACTGCGTGGCCCGGCTGGGATGGCTGAACCGAATGACCCAGTTCAAGGAGAAGGCCGGCAAAAGCCGCGAGAACGCGTCCGTCGGCTTGTTTGCCTACCCGGATTTGATGGCCGCCGACATTCTTTTGTACAAGGCCACCCATGTTCCCGTGGGCGAGGATCAAAAACAGCACCTGGAACTGACGCGAGATATTGCCCAGAAATTCAACAACGATTTCGGCACCGAGCTGTTTCCCATTGTGGAGCCACTGATTTTCGGCCCGGCCACGCGGGTCATGTCGCTCCGCGACGGAACCAACAAGATGAGCAAATCGGATCCCTCGGACTATTCGCGCATCAACATGACCGATGATGCCGAACTTATTGCGTTGAAGATCCGTAAGGCGAAAACCGATCCCGAACTGATCCCCGACTCGGTCGACGGCATCGAGGGACGGCCGGAGGCGGCCAATCTCATGGGTATTTATGCCGCTCTGGCCGATCAGGAGCTCGAGGCCATTTGCGCGCAGTTCGGCGGCTGGCAGTTCTCGAAATTCAAGGCGGAGCTCTCCGATCTGGCGGTAGCCCGCCTCGGCCCCATCACCAGTGAAATAAACCGGCTGAAAGACGATCCGGCATATGTGGACGGTGTGCTGCGTGATGGCGCCGAACGTGCCCGGGCCATCGCCGAGCCGGTGATCGAGGAGGTATATAAGACAGTGGGATTTTTGACCGGCAATGGGTAATACCAACGATCACAATGAACCCCTATCAGTGATCGTTGGTATAAAGTCCGACTTCTATAGTATGTCTTGACGGTGGGTGCCGAGCCGCCCATATTTTCAACGCAGGTCTTTAGGGAAAAAAAGAGAGAGCCATGTTCATTCAAACCGAGACCACCCCCAACCCGGCGACACTGAAGTTTCTTCCCGGTTGTGACGTTATGCCCGCAGGCACGGCGAATTTTACCGGTCCGGAGGATGCGCGCCGCTCACCGCTGGCCCTCCGTGTTTTCGAGGTCGATGGCGTCTCCGGTGTTTTTCTTGGCAGTGACTTTGTAACCGTCACAAAAACGCCCGACCGCGATTGGGATGTCATGAAACCCATGATCCTGAGTTCGATCATGGAACATTTCACCTCTGGCGACGAGGCGGTTTCCGAACACGCCGGTGCTGAGGGAGCAGGCGGCGGTGACGAGGCGATGGATGGCGACATCGACGCCCAAATCAAGGAACTGCTGGAAACCCGCGTGCGGCCGGCCGTTGCTCAGGACGGTGGCGACATCACCTTCGAGAGTTTCGAAGACGGCATTGTTTATCTTCGGATGCAGGGAGCCTGTTCCGGTTGCCCCAGTTCCACCATGACTCTCAAGCACGGCATTGAAAATATGCTGAAATATTACGTTCCTGAGGTGCTTGAGGTTCGCTCCGTGGAGTGGTGAGGAACTGCTTCCAGCGATCGGTTCGTCACTTTAGCGGCGGCGCACTTGAGTAGAGCTTTTTTGAAAATTTGCCTCTAATCGCGTACAATAAGACGTCAGGCGGCTTTTGGAAGCGCGGCGACGTTAATCGTGCGTGAGAATTTGGGCGACTGCTCGGCGTGACGTCACAAGAACAAAGCCGACTGACAAGGCGACGGTTCTTGGCAAGATAGATTCCGATGAGAATTCTGCACTACGGCGTAATAGGTACGATGGGCGCCCTCGTGGGCATACTCGTCGTGCTCGTCTCCGTTCGTCCTCCGGCGGAGGAGACGCGGGCGCCGCAGGCGCGGTTGGTCCCCGTTTTTCAAACAGACGCCGGCGGCTTCGGACTGCCCAACAGAATGATCGGGATCACCACCGGCGCGCGTCCGTTAACAGCGGACTCATTGTCTGAAGACATCCCCGGCATGGGTTACGATCTCGATCTGGTGGGTTCCGGCAATGTCGCCGTGCCGCGTTTGTTTCTCAGTAACCTGCCTTCGGATCTCGAATCTCTAAACGAGGAAGAATCCCGGAAAGTTGTTTTCTTCCGAGTTGTCCTGCCCTTAATCCTGTATGCCAACGAAGAAATTGTGGCCGATCGGAAGCGTCTTTGGCGTATCCGCTACGCGGTGCGCCGCGGACTTAGGTTGAGCCCGCAGGATCGCTTGTGGCTCATCATCAAGGCCGAGGAGTACCGGGCAGAGCCCGGAGATCTCGATGATCTTGCCCGCCGTATCGACGTCGTTCCGCCTTCCCTGGCGCTGGCGACGGCGGCCTTGAATAGTGATTGGGGAACGTCGGCGCTTTCGCACCAGAGAAATGCGTTGTTCGGCCTGCCCGTGGATGCGGCGCCACAAGTCGAGGCGGTAACGTCAAGCAATTTGACCTTGGGCAGAGCCCAGGAGGCCTGGAGCTTCGACTCACTTTTGGAATCCGTGCGGGCCTATGTCCAAAATCTCAATGTCCACCCCGCTTACGATCAATTCCGCGAGACCCGTGCCGACATGCGGCGTGGCGGGGCGCCTTTGGACGGTGTGTTGTTGATCCCTTCTCTCAAGACCGCCTCGCAACAGCGTGCCGGCTACACCGACACCGTCCAATCCATCATGGAGGCTAACGACTTGAGACGGCTCGATGACGCACGATTGCAGTACGCACCTTCTGTTTCCGAGCCGTCTGCTTAATTTAAACGCCTTCTCCCTCGTCGTGCGGTCCTAAGCGCCCTACATCTTGTGTTTGTTGAGACGGCAACAGGCACGCGGAGGCGCCGGTGAAAAACGCGATCGACGAGAATTCCCTTGATGTTCTCTTCCGACAGGCACGAACCCACAATGGCTGGCGAGACGAGCCGGTTGACGCCGGTTTGCTCACCGATGTCTGGAATTTGGCGAGAATGGGTCCAACCAGCGCAAACTGCAGCCCCGCGCGGATCGTGTTCGTCGTGTCCAACGAGGCCAAAGAAAAGCTCAAGCCGTGCCTGATGGAGGGGAATGTTGAGCAAACCATGACGGCGCCCGCGACCGCTATTTTCGGGCACGACTTGGAGTTTCATGAACGACTGCCGGAACTGTTTCCTCATACGGACGCACGATCGTGGTTCGCGGGAAAAGAGGCGCACATCCGGACGACCGCTTTCCGAAACGGCACCTTGCAGGGAGCGTATCTCATGCTCGCCGCCCGTGCCTTGGGCCTCGATTGCGGGCCCATGTCGGGGTTTGACAACGACAAGGTCGATCAGGCGTTTTTTGCCGGCACCAGCATTAAGTCCAATTTTCTATGCAATCTGGGCTACGGCAATCCCGACACGCTGCGTCCCCGCAACAAACGCCTCGAGTTCGACGAGGCCTGCTCGGTGGTTTAGCTCACATCAGGCCTTCGGTAAGCGCACTGTCAGACAAGAGCGGGTAGTGCCGATCAGCATCGAACAGCTGGTAGTGCCACCACTCGTTTCGGAAAAAATCGAACCCAGCAGCGGTCATGATGCCGAGCAGGATCATGCGGTTGCGCTGAGCGCCAACGGGGATTGCGGTATCTCCGTGCCATGAAGATGGGGTCATGTCGTCGAAGGACGTACCCATGTCCAGGTCGCGGCCGGTTGACGCGTCAACCAGTGTCAAATCCACGGCGGTCCCTGTGCTGTGCCGCGAGCCGGTGCGCGGATCGGCGATATAGTCCGGGTTTGGGAAGTGGCGCCACAGGACCCACTGCGCTTCGGTGGGCCGGAAGCCATCGAAGATCTTAAGCCGGTACCCGAGAGGAGCGGCCAGTTCAACGGCGCGGCGCACCTTTTCCGCAGCGTCGGAGTGCAGATAGCACGCCGCGCGTCGGTATACAGTCTGGCCCGTAAAGTTCCCGTCTGTGGCGTAGGCGATATCCAGCTCGACGCCGTAGGATTCCGAGGTTATTTCGATTAGGGACATGGACCGATCCTGGTATTTGTTTCCTGCAAACCAGTGTAATGAAGAATTATGAACATCTTGGCGCTCGATACCACCACCTCGGCATGCTCGGTTGCCGTCATGACCGATGAAGTGATGATCGGGCGCTCCGAGGTGATGGAACGCGGGCACGCCGAGGCGTTGTTGCCCATGATTAAAGCGGTACTGAACGAAGCATCGATGGGCTTCCCGGAGATCGACGCGCTGGGCGTCACGGTCGGGCCGGGGGCATTTACCGGCTTGCGCATCGGGCTGGCGGCGGCGCGCGGTATGGCGCTCGCCGCCGGGATTCCTTGCGTCGGGGTGACGAGTTTGGAGGCCATTGCCGAGGCAATAGATTTTGAAAAGCGCGCCGGCCGTGCATTGTTGGTCGCGCTGGACTCCAAGAGAGGCGACATCTTCGCCCAGGTGTTCGCCGCCACCGGCCCGCCCCTGACCGCGCCGGAGGCCGTTTCCTTTGACGGTCTTGCAGACATCTTGCCGGAACAACCGGTTGTCGTCGCCGGAACGGCTGCGGCCGCTGCCGTCGAGTGCCTCGTGCCTCGGGGGCTGGATGTGGTGATGGCCGCCGGTTGCAGTAGCCCTCATGCCAGGGACGTGGCCCGCGTGGCCGCCCGGCGTTACATCGCTGGCGAGACGACGGCGAACAATCCGCCTTCGCCGCTGTATCTGCGTTCGCCGGACACTGGCGCGCCGAAGCATAGGGGTAGGCCGAAGCCCACCGATACGCCGAATTCCGGGCGCCCCGTAAAGCCGTGAGCGTCATGCCGTCCGAAATGGTTGCCGTGGCAAGCAGCCATGCGGCGGTTGTCGCCGCGATGACCGAGCGTTGCTTGGAAGAGGCCTGGAGCGACACGGCGGTCGGGAATATCCTCGCGACTCCCGGCGCATTCGGCTTTATCGCCCTCGTTGCAAATATGCCAACGGCATTCATTCTGTGCCGCGCGGCCGGAGGGGAATGCGAGGTGCTGGCATTGGGGACGGTGCCCTGCGAGCGGCGGAACGGGATGGCGCGCCGGCTGGTGGAACGGGCCGTCCGGGAGGCCAACGCCCGGGACGCTAGGCGGATGGTTCTCGAAGTTGCCGAAGGAAATGAAGCGGCGCGCCGATTGTATGCGAATTGCGGGTTTTCCCAGGTAGGCCGGCGGCGCGGCTATTACCGTCGGCCGACCGGACCCTCCATCGATGCGCTTGTGTTGTCGCGAGAGTGGGGCATCGAACATAAAGTTCAATAAAAGACAGTGAGAAAGCACTATCAGGCGGGATCAATGACGGTCGGAACCGCTTGCACAACCGTGCCGTGGTCTTCAGGGGGCGCAGGTCGTGAAGGGCTAGACTAATTCTTACGGATTACAAGTCGGTAGATGCTGTCCGCTGAAGCTTCCAAAGTTTCGGGCTCGAGAGAAAGTATAGTGTGTCCGTGTTCCTTCACTGATCGCGGAACATTGTCCAATGGCTCGGCACCCTTTAAACGAACGGCCGCGGTTTGACCCGGTGTCATGCGTTCAAGCAGCAATTTAGTTCGGACAAAAGTGAGCGGACACACTTCCGTAGTGATATCCAGAGAAAAATCGTATTCATCGCTTATTTTTTGCTTGCGTATATTTCTCATTCTGTGTTCTTGCTATCAATCGATATACTATCTATATAAGCGGCACTAATACAAAAAACCGGGGAAGATATTGGATGAGCGACAAAGCTAATACTGTTGAAATGCTCGGACTGACGAGCGAAATCGTTGCTGCACATGTTGGAAACAATCCGGTCGCCGTTTCTGATTTGCCCGGGCTAATCCAGGATGTTTATAAAACATTAGTGTCCGTCGGAACAGAGCCTTCGGTTCCTGAGCGGCCGAAGCCCGCCGTCCCAGTGAAGAAGTCAGTGTACCCTGACTATATCGTTTGTTTAGAAGACGGCAAGAAGTTGAAGATGCTCAAACGGCATCTAAAGACATCTTATAACATGACGCCAGAAGAATATCGCGAGCGGTGGGGACTGCCCGCGGATTACCCGATGGTCGCACCCAATTACGCGAAACATCGTAGCCGGTTGGCAAAAGAAATCGGTTTGGGGACTTCTCGGCGGACCCAAAATCGGCGCCGCGGTTAACCGAATACCGGATTGCAACGTGATCGATCGTCAGGTCATGCGGTGCATGTGACCTTTTCGAGCATTTAGGGACGAACAATGGCATCACCATCGCGCATCGAGCAATTGTGCATGGAGAGGGGCATGAAGATGACCGGTCAACGGCGCATCATTGCCCGCGTTCTATCCGAGGCCACGGATCACCCGGATGTTGAGCAAGTTTACCATCGCGCCGTTCGATTGGACCCCAGGATCAGTATTGCGACCGTCTACCGGACGGTCCGGCTGTTCGAAGAAGCCAGCATTCTTGAGCGACATGATTTCGGCGACGGCCGCTCCCGTTACGAGGAGGTGACGGATGAGCACCACGATCATTTGATCGATATCCAGACCGGCCAAGTAACAGAATTTCGCAATCCGGAGATCGAGGCTCTGCAGCGAAAAATCGCCGAACAGCACGGGTTCAGACTTGTCGGGCACCGTTTGGAACTTTTCGGCGTGCCATTGGAGGGTGCCAAGGACACAGAGTGACCGGCGCATTGAAGCTTGCGCCGACTTGACTCTGTTCACGGGCTTGGTACCTTCACCCAATCGTCGCTCAGCATCTGATTTGGCTAACTTGATGATCAGTTCGTTTCCCTGTTCGGCCGATTCCCCTTGGCGCCAGCATTCTTGCGTTGGATAAGAAACTTCACATAAAGACCTACGGCTGTCAGATGAACGTGTACGACTCCGCGCGCATTGCGGACGTCTTGGCGCCCCTGGGTTATGCTCCGACCGATGATCCGGCCGCAGCCGACATGATTATCCTCAATACCTGCCATATCCGCGAGAAGGCGGCGGAAAAGGTGTACTCGGAGCTCGGAAGGCTCCGGCCACTCAAAGATCGGCCCGGCACGCGGAATGGCCGGGTTATGATTGCGGTGGCGGGGTGTGTCGCCCAGGCCGAGGGCGAAGAGATCCTGCGGCGAACGCCTTTCGTGGACATCGTTCTCGGGCCGCAAACTTACCACCGGCTTCCGGAGATGGTTGCTCGGGCAGAACGTGCTGCGGGGGCCGTGCTGGATACGGATTTTCCGGCCGATCCAAAGTTCGACCACTTGCCCGGGCCGGCGGCCGGCGCCGAAGGCAGCAGCGCCTTTCTGACGGTGCAGGAAGGCTGCGACAAATTTTGTACCTTCTGTGTCGTTCCCTATACCCGAGGCGCGGAATACTCGAGAGCGGTCGCCGATGTTCTGCGCGAAGCGCGGTGCTATGCATCCGCGGGCGTTCGCGAAATCACGCTTCTAGGCCAGAACGTCAATTGCTTTCACGGTGAGGCCCCTGGTGGTGGCGAATGGGGGCTGGGGCGTTTGATCGCCGAGGTCGCCGAGATCGAGGGGATTGAGCGTATCCGTTACACCACGTCGTATCCCGCCGATATGGACGACGCCCTGATTGCCGCCCACCGTGACGTGCCCGAATTGATGCCGTTTCTTCACCTGCCGGTTCAATCCGGGTCTGACCGCGTGCTTGCCGCCATGAACCGCCGCCACGGTAGCGACGATTACCGACGCCTCGTAGACCGGTTGCGGGCTGCGCGGCCGGATTTGGCTCTCAGTTCCGATTTCATCATTGGCTTTCCGGGTGAAACCGACGGTGATTTCCGCGCGACCCTGGAGTTGGTGAAAGATGTGGAATTTACCAGCGCGTACTCCTTCAAGTACAGCCCTCGACCGGGGACTCCCGCCTCGCTGGAAGATCAGGTAGACGACGCTGTGAAGAGCGAGCGCCTGGCGGAGCTCCAATCTCTGCTCGATGAACAGCAGAAGCGATTTAACGATCGATGCATTGGCCGGGAGATGACGGTATTGTTCGATCGTCCTGGACGGCATCCTGGACAGCTGGTGGGACGGAGTCCGTATATGCAAGCGGTTCATGCCCAGGCGCCGCGGCCGCTGCTCGGCAGTCTGCAGCCGGTGATGATAACCGCGGGTTCCGCCAATAGCTTGTCCGGAACGTTGACCGATAGGGCGGTGGCTTGAATCGGCCGACGAAGTCCAGCGACACCAACACGGCGCCGGACAACGCGTTGCGCCTGGAATTCGAAGACAATCGGTTGGCGCAGCAGCTGTTCGGCGCCCACCACAGCCATTTGGCGCGGATCGAGCAGAAGCTCCATATCGTGATGGATGCGCGCGGCAATCAAGTCACCCTCTCGGGACCGGAAGACGCGGTTGAAGAGGGCGGCAAAGTGCTCGATGATTTGTACGATCGCCTAAAACGCGGGCAAACCGTGGAACGGCAAGACGTCGATGCGGCGCTGCGAATGACGTCCTCGCCCGGCCCTGCGTCTAGCGGAGACGTGGCTGTCCAGATCCGTCAACGAACTGTTCTCGCCCGATCTCCGACCCAGGCCAGCTACATTGATGCCATTGACAAGCATGATATGGTCTTCGGGCTGGGACCGGCGGGAACGGGCAAGACATACCTAGCCGTGGCTAAAGCCGTGGAACGGCTGGTTAGTGGTGAGGTGGACCGCATCATTTTGTCCCGGCCCGCGGTCGAGGCCGGAGAGCAACTCGGATTTCTGCCCGGCGACATGCGCGAAAAGGTCGATCCCTATCTCCGGCCGCTGTACGACGCGTTATATGACATGTTGCCGGCTCCCCAGGTGGTCAAGCGGCTCGACAGCGGCGAAATCGAGGTGGCTCCGCTGGCCTTTATGCGGGGGCGAACGCTGGCGAACGCCTTCGTTATTCTCGATGAGGCGCAGAACACCACGGCCGTGCAAATGAAGATGTTCCTGACGCGGCTGGGCGATAATTCCCGCATGGTGATCACCGGAGACCTCAGTCAGGTGGATTTGCCCAAGGGCACGCGTTCCGGGCTGCGGCATGCCGTCGAGGTTTTGGAAGGCGTCTCCAGCATCGCCTTTGTCACTTTTACCGAGTCCGACGTTGTCCGCCATCCGCTCGTAACCAAGATCGTTCGTGCTTACAATATCGCCGAACAGCAGCAGGGAACCGGATCACAATATGAACCCGAATGAGCCGGAAACCGGATCCATCGCCATTCTGATTGAGGTGATTGCCGAGTCCGCGGAATGGACGAATGCCGTGCCAGGCGCGGAAAGCGTTTGCGAGCGCGCCGCCGCCGCTGCCTTCGGGGCGGTGCGGCCGAGTACCAAAGGGGCCGAGGCCAGCGTGATTCTAGCAGACGACGCACACATCATGCGACTCAACGCCGACTATCGCGGCCGCCACGAGCCCACCGATGTCCTCTCGTTTCCGATGGTTGGCGAGGGGGGAATGCCGGTTCCGCCGAGCCCGGACCAGCCCCTGCTTCTCGGCGACATCGTCGTTGCCTTCGAAACATCGGCTGCCGGGGCGGCGGCGGGTGAAAAACCGCTCGCGGACCACTTAAGTCATCTGGTGGTTCATGGTATGCTTCATCTTTGCGGCTACGACCATCTTGCCGAGGCGGAGGCGAAAGAGATGGAGCGCTTGGAATCGCAGATTTTAAGCGGCTTGGGAGTGGCGGATCCCTATCGCGAGCACGAGCGCCTGTCATGAGCAATCGCGCGTCCGATCCCGTCCCTGAGTCGTCAAGCGACAGTATCCAGCCCCGCGCGGCCGGGGCCAAATCCGATCCGAACATTTGGGACTTGGTGCGCGCAATGTTTCGCGGTTCGCGGAAGGCCCGCAACGGCGACACATCGCCCCGGGACACCCTCGATGAACTGATCGAGGAACGCGAGGAGTCGGAAATTCCGCTAGGCAACGACGAGCGGATCTTGGTCGCGAACATTCTTCGATTGAGGGAGCGATCGGCGGAAGACGCCATGGTGCCGCGCGCCGACATTATCGCCGTGGAGAGCGCCATGCCGCGCGATGAAGTCATTGCGCTGATGACCAAGACGGGTCATTCCCGGCTACCCGTGTATCGCGAGACGCTCGATGACGCCATCGGCATGATTCATATCAAAGACGTCATAACCTGGCAGGACGACGCGGCGGGGTTCAACTTGTCGAAGATCCTTCGGCGCGTGCTATTCGTGGCGCCTTCGATGGAGATACTGGAGCTGCTTTTGGAGATGCGCGCCAAGCGGTCGCATATGGCGCTGGTCGTCGACGAGTTCGGCGGTATCGACGGTTTGATTACGATCGAAGACGTGGTCGAGGAAATTGTCGGCGAAATCGAAGACGAGCATGACAGTGCTCCGGAGCCCAATCTCGAACGCCGCGCCGACGGTACAATCGACGCAGACGCCCGCGCGCCGATCAAGGTGATGGAAGAAGTCTTCCCGTCGGCACTGAGCGAAGAGGAAAAAGAGTACATCGATACTCTCGGCGGGCTTGTTGTCTCGCTTTCCGGGCGCGTTCCCATCCGTGGAGAGCTGATCGCTCACTCTTCGGGCGTGGAATTCGAGGTGCTTGAAGCCGATCCCCGCCGGATCCGGCGGTTGCGCATTCGCGGTCCTGGCACTTCTCTGGCGCCGGCGTCAACGGAGGCAACCGCGCGAAACGCCGGCACTCAGGGATGAGCCGCGGCCGCTCCGACGCTGGCGCCGTGGCCGGGGATTCGGACACACGCCCATCGGCGATGCGCATCCTCCACCGTCTTCATGCGGCCACGGGCCAGGTCTCGGGCTGGCGGCGTGGTGCGCTCGCGTTCGGATTGGGGGTTCTGGCGGTCGCCGCCCTCCCGCCGCTTTATGTCTGGGTGCTGCTTGCTCCGGCCTTTACCGGACTGTTTTGGCTGATCGAAAGCAGTCCATCGCGGCGCACCTGTTTCTTCGCCGGTTGGTGGTTCGGGTTCGGACATTTTATCGCGGGGCTCTACTGGATCGCCAACGCTCTGCTCACCAAACCGGAGCAGTTCGGATGGATGGCGCCGATCGCGGTGTTGGGGTTGGCGGCGATGTTCGCCCTATATCCGGCGTTCGCCGCTCTCCTAACCCGGGTGTCCGGTGCCCGCGGGGCAGGCGGCGTGCTGGTCTTTGCGGGCGCATGGACCGCTCTCGAGTGGGTGCGCAGCTGGGCCCTCACGGGATTTCCCTGGAATTTGATCGGCAGCGTCTGGACATTTTCCGATGCCATGATTCAGAGCACGGCCGTCATTGGTACCTACGGGCTTGGTTTGTTGACCGTGACCGCCGCCGCCATGCCGGCGGTACTGACAGCTGACGGTCCGAGCCGCAAGCCGGCCATTGTTGCGGTGATCTGCGCTGTTGCCGTGCTGGCGGCTACGTGGACCGGCGGTGCGGTGCGGCTTGCCTTGGCCGGCAAGGCAGAGGAGGTCGCGGGCGTCCAGCTGCGGTTGGTGCAGCCGAATATCGATCAGAAAGTCAAATGGGATCGGACGCTATTGGACGATCATCTGCTCAAGCAGGCAAGGATGGGCGCCCTTCCCGCGACACCGTCGCCCACTCACGTTATTTGGGCCGAGACCGCCGCGCCGCTGTTTCTCGGCGAAGACCGTCCACGATTGCGGATGATTGGCGGATATACGCCCTCGGGAGGTTTGACGATCACCGGAACGCTGCGGCGAACGCCGCCGGGAGAACCCTACCAAGTCTGGAACAGTTTGCTGGCTTTTGATCACGAGGGATCGCCCGTCGCCACCTTCGACAAATCTCATTTGGTGCCGTTTGGGGAGTATGTTCCGTTTCGAAACCTGCTCAATCTCGCGAAGGTGACATCGGGCGCCGTGGACTTCTCGCGAGGCAGTGGGGTTCAAACCATGCATCTGCCGGGGCTGCCGCCGGTAAGCCCCCTGATCTGCTATGAGGTCATTTTTCCGGGACAGGTGGTCGATGCGGAGGATCGTCCCGAGTGGATGCTGAATATCACGAATGATGCCTGGTATGGTCACTCCTCAGGGCCCTTCCAACATCTGGCAACCGCGCGGTTACGGGCAGTAGAGGAAGGTTTACCCCTTGTCCGGGTTGCAAACACCGGTATCTCTGCGATCATAGATCCATGGGGGCGTGTCGTCGCCCGTATAGGTTTGGGCAAGCAGGGGATTATCGATGGGCCCCTGCCGACCGCTTTGGCAACGTCACCTCCCTATGCCCGGCTCGGGAACTGGATGGTTCTGCTAGTGGCGACGATTGCGATCAGCACGGGTTTGTTGTTGTCCCGTCGCCAATAACCCCTATTTGGGGAATAAGTTAGCAAATAACGTATTATACGGGAACAATTGTTGCGAAAACGATTAAAATTTGCATATTATGTCGGATCGCTCGCGGTCTGGTGAGGTCTGTTTGGGAGCACTCGTTGGGTATCGCAGTGAGGAGCGTGAGAAACATACAAATGTCGAAGCCTAGAGAGCGAAAAGAAAAACAATGGTTGAATCAAATAATCAAGGGAGGCGGAAAGGAAGGGGGACTTCCCGCGGCTCTCGAATTGAGCGGTTGCCTCCGGGCACACCAAATCCGGTCGATATCCATGTAGGCAGCCGTGTGCGGCTCCGGCGTACCCTTCTTGGGTTGAGTCAGGAGAAGCTTGGGGAAGCGGTTGGACTCACGTTTCAGCAGATCCAAAAATACGAACGCGGGGCAAATCGCATCGGCGCGTCACGTTTGTTCGAATTTAGCCGGATCCTCGATGTCCCCGTTTCGTTTTTCTTCGACGACATGCCCGACCTCATGTCCAGCGAAGAGGCGCAATCGGCTTGGGGCCTCAGCGATCAACCTCATTCTTCTCTGGACCCGGATCCGTTGACCCGCCGTGAAACGCTTGAATTGGTGCGCGCGTACTATCGGATCGGAGACCCGCAGGTGCGTAAGCGTTTGTTCGAACTCGCGAAATCCCTAGGCAACGCCGAACAGGGTTAGGGACAGGTTCGGCGGGGCGCTGATCGGTCGCAAAGTCACGGGTAAACTCCTTGACCTTGGTTGTAAAGGTTGCCACAAGTCCGTTTCGGTCCCGTGGTGACGTTCGCTGAGTAGCGGACTTGTCCACCGGGGAAAATTGGGTATGTGCCAAGGCGCCCGGTCAGACCTTTTTTCTGGCGAACATCTTCATCCAACACCTCCTTTTAATAGAGTTGAGGCATCAGCTGTGTGGAAAAGCGATTACGTATTTACCAGTGAATCCGTTTCCGAAGGTCATCCCGACAAGGTCTGCGATCGAATATCTGATGCGATCGTGGATGCTTTCCTGACGGAGGATTCGGAAGCCCGTGTGGCGTGCGAAACAATGTGCACGACGAATTTCGTCGCGCTGGCTGGCGAAGTGCGCGGGCCGGACACGCTGGGTCATGATCAATTTCGTGAGATCACTCGCCAGGCCATTCGCTCGATCGGCTACGAGCAGCATGGGTTTCACTGGAAAGATGCGGAAGTTACGTCACACATCCATTCGCAGTCGCCTGACATCGCGCAGGGCGTGGATGCTTTGGGGAACAAGGATGAAGGCGCCGGCGACCAGGGGATCATGTTCGGTTATGCGTGCCGCGAAACCGACGTGTTGATGCCTGCGCCCATATTCTACTCCCACGCCATCCTCGCGTCCCTGGCGGAAGCCCGCCACTCCGGTACCGAACCGGGATTGGGTCCGGATGCCAAGAGCCAAGTGACATTGCGCTATGTGGACGGCATGCCCGTGGGCGCGACCGCCATCGTCGTTTCCTCGCAGCACTCGGACAAGCTTTCGGTGGATGATGTTCGCGAAATTGTCCGGCCGCACGTGGTCAATGTCTTGCCCGAAGGCTGGATGTGCGACGAGCCGAATTTCTATGTCAATCCCACGGGACGCTTTGTCGTGGGCGGTCCGGATGGTGATGCCGGCCTCACCGGCCGCAAGATCATCGTCGATACTTACGGCGGGGCTGCGCCTCACGGTGGCGGCGCCTTCTCCGGCAAGGATCCGACGAAGGTCGACCGGTCGGGCGCCTATGCGGCGCGCTATCTCGCCAAGAACGTCGTCGAAGCCGAATTGGCGAGCCGATGCACGATCCAGCTTTCCTATGCCATCGGCGTTTCCCACCCGATCTCGGTATACGTGGACACACACGGCACCGGGGAAGTGGATGAGGAGAAGCTTGCCAAGGTCCTTCAAGAGTTGATGGACTTGTCGCCACGGGGAATGCGCACCCATCTCGGGCTCAATCGGCCGATCTACGCGCGGACGGCCGCCTATGGCCACTTTGGACGGCATCCGGATCCAGACGGCGGGTTCTCTTGGGAAACAACGGGCTTGGCCGACGATCTCCGGTCCGCTTTCGGCGCCCGTTGACGCAATTCCCGGCACCATCAAGCGCTATTAACGCTCCGCACTTCCACGGCCGCCGCAAAGGGCGGCGGTTGCGCCCAGGCCGTCAAGCTTTGGTGGACTCGTACCTTCCGCGGCTGCGCATTGTGCTTCCGCGGAAGGGAGAGAGTCTCGAGCCGCAAACCTTGTTCGACAAGCCGGTGCGCGATGTCTGGCTGGAAGTGGGATTTGGCGCGGGCGAGCATTTGGTGTCGCAGGCGGAGGCCCATCGGGATGTGGGGTTTATCGGCTGCGAGCCGTTCATCAATGGCGTGGCCGCCGTGCTGTCGGAGGTGAAGGCGCGGCAACTCGACAATGTGCGCATTTTGGATGACGACGCGCGTCCGCTGTTGGCGGCATTGGTCGATGCAAGCGTCGGCCGGGTGTTCGTTCTTTTTTCGGACCCCTGGCCGAAGGCACGGCACAACGAGCGCCGCTTTATCAGCGCCAGCACCGTCGATGCGGTGGCAAGGATCCTGAAAGATCGCGGTCATTTGTGCTTTGCCAGCGATCATATGGGGTATGTCCGCTGGGCGCTGGAGCGCGTAACGGCCGACAGGCGGTTCTCATGGACGGCGCGGCAGCCCGCGGATTGGCGGTGCCGCCCGGAAGACTGGTTTCCCACGCGGTACGAGGCCAAGGCACGCGCTCGAGGCGCGGCGTGCGCCTACCTTAAGTTCGAGCGCGAGGGCCGTATCGGCGGCCGGGCGCCCGAGCGAAAAAGCCTTGTGCGCTCGGGCGCAGAGGTTATATAGGAGGAGTAGCGGGCGTAGGGCTCGGCAACGATTGAGTCTCGTTGAGCTTAGCATTGGCAAGTTCGATGGGGCGGGCTAAAGGCCCGCCTTTTTTGGTTATTGGGGCCGACGCTCAGGTATTTCGACGTATGTTCGGGAATTTAGGACTGGCGAATGGATCCAGCCAATCGCATCGAGAGGCTTATCCGGCCCACGGCCGAGGCCATGGGATTCGATCTTATCAGGGTCGCAATTCTCGGACAGCAGAAGTTTAGGTTGCAGATTATGGCCGAAAGGCTTGTTGACGGGTCCATGACGATCGAAGATTGTGCCGTACTCAGTCGTGCGATATCTCCGATTCTGGAGGTCGAGGATCCGCTGCCGGAGGCGTATACATTAGAGGTCAGCTCGCCGGGGATTGATCGGCCGCTGGTTCGCCTGAGCGACTTTGAGAAGTATGCGGGGTTCGAGGCGAAGATCGAGATGGAGTCTCCGGTGGGAGGCCGCCGCCGGTTCCAGGGCCGGTTACTAGGCACGGACGAAAGAAACGTCCGCCTGAATGTTGAGGACGACGAGGTTGCATTGACGTTTGATGATATCAGGCGGGCTAAGCTTATGCTGACCAAGGAATTGCTCGCTGCGCACGAGCAAGGTGCAGCGACACAGTCGGGTGAGCAATAATGAAGCTAGCAAAAGAAGCAGAGGCCGTTCACTCACGACCGGAGCTGCTGCAGGTTGCGGAAACCGTCGCGCGTGACAAGGGCATTGATCGCGATGAGGTCCTCGAGGCCATGGAGCAGGCCATTCAGAAGGCGGGCCGCTCCAAGTATGGGCACGAGCACGACATCCGCGCCAACATCGACCGGGTCACCGGCGAAATCAGTCTCGCTCGGTATCTGGAAGTCGTCGAAGAGATTGAAAACGAAGCGACACAGATCGGTATCGACGGGGCTCGCGGGCGAAAATCGGATGCGGAGATGGGCGAGTTCTTGGTGGATCCGCTGCCGCCAATCGATTTTGGCCGGATCGCGGCTCAAACGGCCAAACAGGTCATTGTCCACAAAGTTCGGGAAGCTGAGCGCAAGCGCCAGTACGACGAATTCAAGGACCGTGTCGGCGAAGTCGTCAACGGTCTTGTCAAGCGGGTCGAGTTCGGCAATGTCATTGTTGATCTCAGCCGGGCCGAAGCGATGTTGCGCCGGGAAGAGACGATCCCCCGGGAACACTTCAATACTGGTGATCGGGTTCGGTCCTACATACTGGACGTGCGCGAAGAGCCGCGCGGACCGCAGATTTTTCTGTCGCGAACGCACCCGCAGTTCATGGCCAAGCTGTTTGCACAGGAAGTGCCGGAAATATACGAGGGCATTATCGAGATCAGATCGGTCGCCCGTGATCCCGGGTCTCGGGCGAAGATTGCGGTGTATTCCAACGAGTCCACGATCGATCCCGTGGGGCCGTGTATCGGCATGCGCGGATCCCGGGTTCAGGCCGTTGTCGGAGAATTGCAGGGCGAGAAGATCGATATTATCCAGTGGTCTTCCGACCCGGCGACCTTCATCGTCAACGCGCTGGCGCCTGCCGAGGTCGCAAAGGTGGTTCTCGACGAAGAGGCCAACCGCATCGAAGTGGTCGTGCCGGACGATCAGCTCAGTCTGGCCATTGGCCGGCGCGGGCAGAACGTGCGTCTCGCCTCGCAGTTGACCGGTTGGGACATCGACATCCTGACCGAGGACGAAGAATCGCAGCGCCGCAACGAAGAATTTCGCGGCCGGTCTCAAACCTTTATCGATGCCCTCAATGTCGATGATGTGATTGCCCATCTTTTGGTAACCGAAGGCTTTTCGTCGGTTGAGGAAGTTGCATTCGTGCCGATCGACGACCTGTTGACCATCGAGGGCTTTGAAGAGGACGTCGCGCACGAACTCCGCGAGCGGGCGCGGTCTTTTCTCTCTGTTCGTGATGAAGAGTTCGACCGCAAGCGCGTGGAGCTGGGAGTCGCCGATGAATTGACCGAGGTTGCCGGTCTTAAGCCGGCGGTTCTCGTCGCATTGGGTGAGCAGGGCGTTAAGACATTGGATGACTTGGCTGACTTGGCCGGCGACGAGCTTATGGAAATCGCCCCAGCCGGCACTTTGACCGAAGAGCGTGCCAACGATATTATCATGGCTGCTCGAGCTCACTGGTTCGAAGGCGACGACGCTCCGGAAACCGAGCTTTCGGCGGCCGAAGCTCCTAAGGTGGATGCCGTAGAGGAGCGTAAAGAAGGCTGAGGAGCGATGGCCGGGCACCCGAAACGTCTCGCCGCCGGCGCCGAGGATCAGCCTCAAAGACGCTGCATCGCGAGCGGAGCGGTAAAGGACAAGCAGGCGCTGCTGAGGTTCGTCATCGACCCTCAGGGGCAGGTGGTTCCGGATATCGGCGGTCGGTTGCCGGGAAGAGGTATATGGGTGAGTGCAAACCGGCAAATGTTGAAGAAGGCTTGTGAAAAGAACTTGTTTGCACGGGCTGCACGCGCCCAGGTGACTGTTTCGGCAGACCTTGTCGAGAGGGTCGAAGGGCTACTTGTGCGCCGCTGTCTCGACCGGATTGGCATGGCGCGGCGCGCCGGCCAAGCGGTGTCGGGATACGAAAAAGTCAGTGAATGGTTGCGGGCGGGGCGCGGAGGTGTTCTTTTAGCCGCTGCCGATGGTGCTCCCGGGGCTCGTGCGAAAATGCGCGCAGCGGGGCCCGATGTGCCGGTGGTGGATGTGTTCTGTGCTGATGAGCTGGGGATGACCGCCGGTCGTGAACGCACCGTGCATTTGGTGATTGCGCCGGGGAAGTTGGCGTTGGGTGTTCGTCGGGATGCGGCACGATTGTCGGGATTCCGAAATGACGATGCCCAAGCCACCCATCCCGGGAAACCGTGAGATAGAGTCGAGACTGACAAGACTGAAATGTCCGAGATCAAAGAAACCGATGAAAACAAGCAGGAGCCGCTGAGCAGACCGCGGCGGCTGGAGCTTAAAAAGACGGTCGAGACCGGCCAGGTGCGGCAGAGCTTTGCCCACGGCCGATCGAAGATGGTCACGGTCGAGGTGCGCAAGAAGAAGACCTATGCGCGCGATGAACGGGGCCGTATGTCGGAGGTGCGCCGGGAAGCCGAAGCCGCGGCGAAGAAATCCGCCGAAGCGGCCGCTTTTTCCGCGCAAAGCGATGGTTTGCCGCGTGAAGGAGCGGCGATCGGGCTAACTCACAAAGAGAAAGAGGCCCGCGCGCGCGCCTTGCAAGACGCCATCAAGATGGAAGAGGAACGCTCTGTCGAACCGGAAGAAATGGAGTCCGAGTTCGTCGAGCAAGAGGACGCCCCCGTTGAGCCGGAGATGCCGATCGACGATGCGGTGACCGACGAGCCTGATACGTCTGCCGCCGAAGCGGTGGCTGGCGAGGTGCCCGCGGAGCCCGTAGCGGCGGATGCCGAGGCCCCGCCGTCGGTACCCGAATCGGCGCCTGAGTCCGAGCCTAAATCCGAGTCTGAAGCGCCTACCGCGGAGGCTGCGCCGGCTTCGGCCGGGCCTGCCGCTCCGCCGACAGCCCCTGCGGCGCCGGCTGCGACGGCTGCCGAAACCGAGGAAGAGGACAAACGCGGTCGAGCGAAGAAACCGGTAAAAACCGAGGCTCGTCGTCCGGCCACCGCCCAGCGCAAGGGCGAGCCGAGCCGCCGCGCCGGGCGGCTGACGATCGTCGATGCTCTCGACGACGGCAGCGAACGGGTCCGGAGTTTGGCGTCGGTCAAGCGGGCGCGCCAGAAAGAAAAAAATAAGCAGGTTGGGCCGGCTCGAGGCGAAAATCTAAAGATCGTTCGCGAAGTGATTATCCCAGAAACCTTGACGGTGCAGGAATTGGCCAACCGGATGGCTGCGCGAAGCGCGGATGTCATTAAGGCGCTCATGAAAATGGGAGTTATGGCAACCATCAACCATTCCGTCGATGGCGATACGGCCGAACTTCTGGCCCAGGAATTCGGGCACAATCCCAAGAGAGTGAGCGACGCCGACGTGGAAATTGGCCTTAAAGGCGAAACCGACTCCGAAGAGACCTTGAAAGCCCGCCCGCCTGTTGTGACGGTGATGGGACATGTGGACCACGGTAAGACGTCTCTGCTGGATGCACTGAGAAAAACCGACGTGGCCGACCGCGAAGCCGGCGGCATTACGCAGCACATCGGTGCCTATCAGGTCACCATGCCGCACGGCGGCAAGATCACATTCGTCGATACACCGGGCCACGAAGCGTTCACCGAAATGCGTTCCCGTGGCGCCCATGCAACCGATATCGTCGTTTTGGTGGTTGCCGCCGATGATGGGGTGATGCCCCAAACCAAGGAGGCGATTGACCACGCCAAGGCGGCCGAAGTTCCGATTATCGTGGCCATCAACAAGATCGATAGGCCGGAGTCCAATCCTCATCGTGTCCAGACCGATCTGCTGCAACACGGCATCGTGGTCGAAGCCATGGGGGGTGAAGACTTGTGCGTGGAGGTTTCAGCCAAGGAGGGAACCAACCTCGAGAAGCTTGAAGAGGCGATCCTGCTGCAGGCTGAGATCCTTGACCTCAAGGCCAATCCGGATCGTCCCGCCGAGGGCGTCATCGTTGAATCCAGGATGGAGCGGGGGCGCGGAACCGTTGCAACCGTACTCGTTCAAAGAGGCACGCTTCGTGTCGGCGACATCATCGTAGCCGGTAGCGAGTGGGGCCGCGTCCGAGGGCTTTCGAATTCGAGTGGCAAACCCGCCAAGCTCGCCGGTCCGGGAATGCCGGTCGAGGCCTTGGGCCTCGGCGGTACGCCGGCGGCCGGTGACGAGGTCGTGGTCGTCGACAGCGAGGCCCGCGCCCGCGAGGTGACGGAATTCCGCCAGCGCAGAACCCGTGACGCCAAGGCCGTGGCCAATCGCAGTTCATTCGAGGACATGTTCCAACGCATTCAGGATGGCGAGGCCAAGGAACTGCCGGTCGTGATCAAGGCGGATGTCCATGGTTCCGTGGAGGCAATTGTTGGCGCTCTGACCAAGCTCGGCACCGACGAAGTCAAGACGCAGATCTTGCACGCTGGCATCGGCGGTATCAACGAGTCCGACGTCGGGCTGGCCCGCGCGTCGGAGGCCATGATCATTGGCTTCAATGTGCGTGCCAACCCGCAGGCGCGCGAGCTGGCCAAGCGCGACGGAGTCGAAATCCGGTATTATTCGATCATTTACGACGTTACCGATGATCTCAAATCAATGCTATCAGGCATGTTGGCGCCGAAGTTGCGCGAAAACACCCTTGGATACGCGGAAATCCGCGAAGTGTTCAATATCACCAAGGTCGGCAAGGTTGCCGGTAGCATGGTAACCGAAGGCGTGGTGCGCCGCGGGGCCAAGGTTCGGCTGCTGCGCGACAATGTCGTTATCCACGAGGGCGATCTCGGGCAGTTGAGGCGCTTCAAGGAAGACGCCAAGGAAGTCCGGGAAGGTTACGATTGCGGCATCTCCCTGGCCAACTACCAGGACATCAAGGTCGGCGACATGATCGAATGCTTCGAGATCGAGGAAGTCGCACGCGAACTTTGATCGCGGTCGGCGGTTCCCCAATAATTGCAACACCGGCTTGATGAGAACGTAATGGCAAGGGGAGCCGGGAAGACTCCAAGTCAACGACAACTGCGATTCGGCGAAGAGATACGCCACGCCTTGGCGTGGGTTATCGAACGCGGCGAGATCCGCGACCCGCGCCTAGCCGGATTGCCGGTCACTGTAACCGAGGTGCGCGTCAGCCCCGACCTCCGCAATGCAACGGTATTCGTCGTTCCGTTGGGTGGCAGCGGCGATGGCGAGACGCTGATCGAAGCCCTTGGCAAGGCGACGCCTTTTCTCCGTCACAGGGTCGCGCAGGCAGTAACGTTGAAATACGTCCCCAAGCTGACCTTCAAAATCGACGTTTCCTTCGACGAGGCGAGTAGAATCGATGATCTTCTCAAAAACCCAGCCGTTGCGCGCGACCTCGCTCGCGAGCGCGACGATGAAGAGTCTTAGAGCGATGCACGACCGAGCGCGATCACCCGATCGAACCGAGCTCTAGAGCAATATCCGATCAAGTGGAATCACTTGACCGGATTTACTTGCTCTAAAAATCAATAGTTTAGAGCACGACTACCCGTTCGGATCGGATCGATCTGAACGGGACGTGCTCTAGGAGGTTCCTATGGGTCGGAAAAGACGAGGCGGCGTGCCCGTGCACGGCTGGTTTCTGGTGGACAAGCCGTTGGGCATTACTTCGGCGGCCGCGGTCGCGATTGTTCGGCGCTCGCTCAACGCCATGAAAGCCGGTCACGGAGGAACGCTGGACCCTCTTGCCACGGGGGTCCTCCCCATAGCGCTCGGCGAGGCGACGAAGACGGTTTCATATGTGATGGATGGCCGGAAAGCCTACCGCTTCACGATCCGCTGGGGCGAACAGCGATCAACGGACGACGCCGAAGGAGAGGTGCTCCACCTCAGTGACGTCCGTCCCTCCGAGCAGGCCATTCGGGCGGTTCTGCCGCAGTTTACCGGCGATATCGAGCAGGTGCCGCCGACTTTCTCGGCGATAAAACTGGGTGGACAGCGGGCTTACGCGCTGGCCCGCGCGGACGCGCCGGTGGACCTGCCGGCGCGGCGGGTAACCATCGAGCGGTTCGAGGTTGTGGCGTGCCCGGATGCGGATCATGCCGTATTCGAGGTTCAGTCGGGCAAGGGCGCCTACATGCGTTCGCTTGCCCGGGATCTCGCCGTTGCTCTCGGTACCGTCGGCTATGTGTCGGCGCTGAGACGCATATCCGTTGGTTCATTCACGGAATCCATGGCGATTCCCCTGGATAATGTAAACGGCTTGCGGCATAGTGGCGCGCTCTTCGAGCATGTGCTTCCAGTAGGGTCGGCGCTGGCCGACATCCCGGCATTGACCCTGACCGAGGCAGAAGCTCGACGTTTGAGGCACGGACAGCCGATTGCGGTATTGCCCGTGGCCAGCCGGTCAACGTGTGAAGGCCTATACCCGGAGGCGGTGTGTTGCGCCATGTCGGGAGGACAGCCGGTCGCGTTGGCCCAAATCCGGGGCGGGGAAATTCGCCCTATCAGAGTTCTCAACCTTTAGCTAGGGAAACCGAAGATGTCGATTACCGCTGAGCGGAAACAGGAACTTATTGGCGAATTCGCCAAATCTGAGGGTGACACGGGGTCGCCCGAGGTTCAGGTCGCTATTTTGAGCGAACGCATCCGAAACCTGACCGAACATCTCAAAACCCACAAGAAGGATTTTCATTCCCGGCGTGGCCTGCTGATGATGGTCGGCCAGCGCCGCAGGTTGCTTGACTACCTCAAGAGAAAAGAGGTCAAGCGCTATGAGGATCTCATCGCCAGGCTCGGATTGCGCCGTTAGTTGGGATTCGGGTATCCGCCGCCAATCCGGGCGTCGGTGAGCCGAGGTTGCCCCCTTCATTGAAGAGGCCCGGCGACCGAACATGTAAAAGGAAGCAGAATGTTTCAAGAATTTCGCAAGGAGATTGAGTGGGGCGGACGGCCACTCATTCTTGAGGCGGGCAAAATCGCCCGCCAAGCCGACGGCGCTGTCCTCGTCACTTTGGGCGAGACAAAGGTGCTGTGCACGATCGTCTACGAGAAGAAGCCGAGGGTCGGCTTGGATTTCTTCCCGCTGTCCGTCCATTACCAGGAAAAAACCTTTGCCGCCGGAAAGATCCCGGGGGGCTTTTTCAAGCGTGAGGGCCGGCCGGCGGAAAACGAAGTTCTCACCTCGCGCTTGATCGACCGACCGATCCGGCCGCTGTTCGCCAAGGGGTTCAAGAACGAGACTCAGATCATCTGTACGGTTCTGAGCCATGATCTCGAAAACAATCCGGACGTGGCCGCGCTGGTGGGGACGTCGGCGGCGCTGACTTTGTCCGGGGTCCCGTTCCTGGGGCCGATTGCCGGCTGCCGTGTCGGGTACATCAATGGCGAATATGTGCTTAACCCGCTGATCGAAGACATGGAATCCAGCGACCTGGACCTCATGGTCGCCGGGACGCATGATGGCGTACTGATGGTGGAATCGGAAGCCAAGGAGCTATCCGAGAAGGTAATGCTCGGCGCCGTCATGTTCGGTCACAAACATTGCCAGCCGGTGGTAGACGCGATCATCGATCTCGCCGAAGCGTGCGCCCGCCCCCCGATGGATCTTCCGCCGCCGCCCGAGGGCAAGGACGAATTGGCCGCCAAGATCAATACCATGGCCGAAGCCGACTTGCGCGAAGCTTATTCGGAAATGGAAAAGGCCGCCCGCCGGGATAAGGTCGCGGCCGTTAAAGAGCGCGTGAGCGCCGAATTGGCCGAGGACGAGTCCGTCGACGACGAGTTGCTCTCCGAATGCCAGGATGATCTTCTGAAGGCGGTTGAGAAAGACGTCGTCCGGCGCGATCTCATTGCAAACCGGCGCCGCATCGACGGCCGCGATCCAGCCGACGTCCGCCAGATCGTCTCCGAGGTGGGGTTGTTGCCGCGCGCGCATGGCAGCGCTCTTTTCACCCGCGGCGAAACGCAGGCCCTGGTGGTCACGACGTTGGGCACCGGTCAGGACGAGCAGGTGGTCGACGCGCTGGCGGGAGAGTACCGCCAGAATTTCATGCTCCACTACAACTTCCCGCCCTATTCCGTGGGCGAAGCCGGGCGTTTTGGCTTCACCGGGCGCCGTGAGGTGGGCCACGGCAAGCTGGCGTGGCGGGCCATTCATCCGTTGATGCCATCCAAGGAAGATTTCCCGTACACCATTCGCGTGGTTTCGGAGATTACGGAGTCCAACGGCTCCTCATCCATGGCCACCGTGTGCGGCACGTCCTTGGCGATGATGGATGCTGGCGTTCCCTTGCCCCGCCCAGTGGCGGGTATCGCCATGGGGCTGATCAAGGAACAGGACGATTTTGTCGTCCTATCGGACATCTTGGGTGATGAAGATCATCTCGGCGACATGGACTTCAAAGTGGCAGGCTCAGCCGAAGGCGTGACCGCGCTGCAAATGGACATCAAGATCACGTCCATCACCGAAGCGATCATGAGCCAGGCGCTGGATCAGGCGCGAGAAGGCCGTTTGCATATTCTTGGTGAAATGGCCAAGGGGATCGATGAGACGCGCGAGTCCGTTAGCCAGATGGCTCCGCGAATCACGATGATCCAGATCAACAAGGACAAGATCCGTGAGGTCATTGGCCCCGGTGGCAAAATGATCCGGGAGATCTGCGAAACAACCGGCGCCCGGATCGATTTGGAAGACGACGGAACGGTGAAAGTTGCCGCCGTCGACCAGAAATCGGCCGATGCGGCTATCGAATGGATCCGGAGTATCGCAGCCGAGCCTGAGGTGGGGACGATCTATAACGGC
>JGI12210J13797_10696184_pt1 | contig 29160 bp, 28 predicted proteins | sample ElkSlonscriptome_3_FD_13797 | JGI IMG/M metagenome (IMG submission 13797) | reverse complement strand
GCTGAGGGGTCAGGGCAGGAGATGAAAGCAGACTAGTCATGGCGCTGGGGTTAGAGCTGTGCTCTTTTCGAAGAGTGGGTCAGAATGGCGCTAAACAGATACCGAAACAAATACATAGCGCTATTGCCATTCATGGTATCTGATATTCTTGCGGGAGCACGGGAGCAGTAGACCACAGGGCTAAGGGTTATCGCTCACCGCCAATCCCCCAAAAGTGTTAATTTTTCATAGCATTCTCCGCCAGGCTCAAATCGTCTGCTTAGACTTGTGCTGACTCCCATGGTTGAGGGTGAATAGTATCTATTCAGCGCCAAAGCTGCATAATAGCCCCAAAAATTAGCAGACCTGTTCATGCAAGATCCTCTCCCCGTCGCCTTAGCCCGCTTTGCCCTAGCTCACTTTGCCCTAGCTCACAGTACCGGTTGACGTCACCGGCCCCATGTCTCGGTTATGCCATTCAAGTTTTTAAAGCCGATTTCCAACCCTGTTGGTAAACGGCACCAAAACAACAAACGCGATCGCCAGACCCAACAGCTGAAGCGATCGCGACTACAAACTTCAGTCCAGGGCAGCCAATGGTTTCGCTGGCTTGCGCCAGGACTGCTGATTAAAAGATGGCTTTTGATCAGCGCTGTCGGGGTATTTCTGACGGCGCTGGGGGTGGCAATTTGGAGCAAGCGGACCCCCGTTTTTTATCTCAGCCAGCTCATCAGTCAAGTGCTGTCTGCCATCACGGATGCGATTCCCAACTATGTCAGTGGCCCACTGGTGTTGCTGATCGGTATTCTACTGATCTTGCTGGGCCAGACCCGCACGCTAAATTCCATTACGGAAGTGTTGCTGCCCAATGGCGATGAGGATTTAGTCGACCTGCTCTCGAAGCATCGCCGCTTGAATCGCGGGCCAAAGCTAGTGGTCGTGGGAGGGGGGACGGGGCTCTCTACCCTACTGCGAGGGTTGAAGCACTTCAGCGCCAACACTACGGCGGTGGTTACAGTGGCTGATGATGGCGGATCGTCAGGGCGGCTGCGGCGAGAGATCGGGGTGCTGCCGCCGGGGGATATTCGCAGCTGTTTGGCCGCCCTGGCCGATGAAGAAAAGCTGCTCACAGAACTGTTTCAGTATCGCTTCAAGGCCGGCAATGGTTTGGAAGGCCACAGCTTTGGCAACCTATTTATCACCGCCATGGGAGAGGTGACCGGGGATCTAGAGCAGGCGATCGCGGCTAGCTCTAGGGTATTGGCGATACGCGGGCAGGTGCTGCCTGCCACCCTGAGCGATGTCCAGCTATGGGCCGAGATGGAAGATGGACGACGGATTGAAGGCGAATCTAATATTGCTAAGGCCAGAGGGAAGGTGGTCAAGGTGGGCTGTAGTCCTGCTGATCCCCCGGCCTTGCCCAAAGTGCTGCAGGCGATCCGCGAAGCTGATTTCGTGGTCATCGGTCCTGGCAGCCTCTACACCAGCATCATTCCCAACCTGCTAGTGCCCGATATCACCCAGGCCATCGCCGCTTGCCAGGTGCCTCGGGTCTACATCTGCAATATCATGACTGAGCCAGGGGAAACCGATGCCTACACGGTGGCTGACCACATTCGCGCCATTGATGATGCCTGCGGTGGGCCGCTGTTCGATGCTGTTTTGATTCAGGGGCGATCGCCTTCTGCTGTTGCCATTGAGCGCTATCAGCGTGCTGGCTCTATCCCCGTTGTGTTAGACCGTGACGCGGTGAAGCAGACGGGGCGGCGCATCATTATCGCTAACGTTATGACAGAGACCGCTGATGGTCAGGTGCGGCACAGCTCTGACCAGCTGGCAGGGGTGCTCATGCGGTGGTACAGTCGCCATTAGACGGGCGATATTTAGAATTAAAAGGGAACAAAAACAGGTTATGAGCCAAGAGCTACTGCGATCGCTGGTTTGGATGGATTATCGCCTAGCGGTGTTGTTCACTGTAGTGGCCCCACTGGCGCTGCTGCTGTGGGCATTTGTGCGTAAGCAGGACGCCATGACAAGGCTGCTGGTTATTTATTGGCGGGTGCTAAGCCTGCTGGCCATCACGGTCTATCTGATGATCGGTGGGTTTCCCTTCAGCATCCTTACCGGGCTGATCGCACACCTTTTGATTCCCGTCTGTCTCTGGTTCTGGGTAGATATTAACGAAGAAATTGCCGAACAGCCCCAATCGCCCCTCAAGCGCACGTTTACGAGCTGGCGATGGGCCGTGAGCTTGTTTGGAGGGCTAGGGGCGATCGCCATGGTGCCGTTTTTGCCCTGCGCCTTTGATCAGCAGGTTCTAGAGACGCCGTTTTGCCAGGTGTGGTTCGAAGCCCCGCTCCTCTTCCGAGAATATTTCCACGCCAACTCAACTCCTGGGTTCTTGGGGTTTCTCGGTCTAGTGGGCCTGATCGTGTACCTTCTGTGTCTGGGATACTTTGTCTTCGTGCGGCTCGGGAAGGAAGGACGCACGGCTATGGAGCGGTAGCCGGTCTAGCCGGTGGTATCTGCATCACGCTTTGCCATTCCTCAAAAAAAGAAAACACTTCACCATGATTTTGATCACTCGACTGGAGCAGTACACCCTCAAGCATCCTCAAGAAGTGCTCCTGGTCAAGGCAACGCTGGGAGATGAGGAAGACATCGTGGTTGTCTTTCGCGGTTTCTCAAGTTCTTTGATGCGCTCTACGGCATTTGACCCAGATACCCCAGTGCTGCCGCCTAGCGCTACGATCCTCTCGGTCGATCGACTACAGGGGCCCTACGACCCTGAAAATCCCCGGCTGATTGAAGGAGACCTCAATGGTGAACAGATGGAGCAAATGCTGGCTCAGGCCGGTGTTTAGCCCGGAAACAGCCTGCTAGGTGTCGTATAGGCGTTAATGGACAGACCGCTCCGTTGGTCTCAATGACCTGCGGTTTTGGAGCTAAGCACTTAAGAATTATTTACAGAAGTGATATGCTCCACTGTGTGATGTGTGGAGTGTGATTTCAATGATTTTGTCGTTAACGCCGCCAAGTTTGCACCACGGGCCGGTAAACCCTGAAGCGCCCCTGCTCTGGGCTCCCCTCGAACTTTCCCGGCATCGCTTGTTTGGCACCGACGGGATTCGGGGCCGCTACGGGGATGTGCTGACGCCGTCTCTCGCTGCCCAAGTTGGGTTTTGGGCCGGTCGCGTTCTTCTCAGTGGAGCGCCCGAGACCACAGAGCCTCGGATCATTCTAGGGCGCGACTCCCGTAGTTCAGGAGAAGTTCTGGCGACAGCCCTGGCCGCTGGGCTGACTGCTGCCGGATTTGACGTCTGGGATTTGGGCCTTTGTCCAACACCGGCGGTAGCCTGCCTGACTCAATCTACCCAGGCTTTGGGCGGCGTGATGATCTCGGCTAGCCACAACCCCCCTCAAGACAATGGCATCAAGTTTTTTGGCCCCGGTGGGGCCAAACTGCTGGCCCACCAGCAGGCTCAAATTGAAGAGGCACTGCGGGGCGGAGGCCGATCGCACCTGGGAGCAGGCACAGTAGCCCAACCTGTGACCCCGCTACCCCAGTGGAGGCGCTACAGCGATCGCGCTAGCCTCGTAGACCGCTATCTATCGTCTCTTTGCCAGCCGCTGCCCAGCTTAGCAGGGCTAACCGTTGTACTTGACCTGGCCTGGGGGGCGGCGGTCCACATTGCTCCAGCGGCGTTTCGGCAGCTTGGTGCTCAGGTCCATTGTCTCCATGACAAGCCCGATGGCGATCGCATCAATGTTCACTGTGGCTCCACCCATCCGGCGGCTCTGGTGGCTGCTGTACAAGAGCTAGGGGCAGACATCGGCTTTGCGTTTGACGGCGATGCCGACCGCGTGATCGCGGTAGATGGCCAGGGCCGTATTGTCGATGGCGACTACATTCTGTATCTGTGGGGCAGCGCTCTACGCCGTAGCGGAAAATTGTCCAACGACACCGTTGTGACGACGGTGATGGCAAACCTAGGGTTTGAGCGGGCGTGGCAAGCCTTAGGCGGAACCTTTGTGCGCACCAAAGTGGGAGACCAGCATGTGCAGGCTGAGATGACCCGTCGCGGCGCTCATCTGGGCGGCGAGCAGTCAGGCCACATTCTCTGCCCTCATTACGGCATTTCTGGAGACGGCACCCTGACGGCCCTTCACCTCGCTGTTTTGGTCCAGCAGTCCGGGCAACCCCTAGCCACGTTGGTCAACCAGAGCTTTTCCACCTATCCCCAAGTGCTGCAGAATGTCCGAGTCGACAGCAGCGATCGCCGTCAGCGTTGGAGTCAGGACCCAGCGCTACAGGAGGCGATCGCCAAGGCAGAAGCGGCCATGGGCGAAGACGGACGCGTGCTGATTCGGGCGTCAGGCACAGAGCCGGTGATCCGTGTCATGGTTGAAGCGGCGAGCGCTGAGCTAGTCCAGCAATGGACGGCAATGTTGGTGGCTGCTGTACAAGAGTATGCCAATCAATAGCTGAGGGCGATTTAGGTCATGTGGTGGGGCACTAAGGTTGGTTCTGTCAAGTGCCCATCGACATCAGAGCTGCCTCTATCTAGAGCCGCTTGGACCAGCCCCAAAAACAGCGGGTGGGGATGGTTGGGCCGAGAGCGAAACTCGGGGTGAAACTGCACTGCGATGAAGAAAGGATGCTCCGTCATCTCCACCATCTCTACCAGACGACTGTCGGGCGATACGCCGCTGACCATAAACCCGGACTCGAGAAAGGCATTGCGGTAGGCATTGTTGAACTCGTAGCGGTGACGGTGACGCTCGTACACCACCTCTTCGTCGTAGAGTTTTGCGGCCAGGGTATCGGGCAAAATTCGGCAGGCGCATAGGCCCAAGCGCATGGTTCCCCCCAAGTCCACAACGTCTTGCTGTTCGGGCAGTAGGTTGATGACGGGGTTGGCAGTATTCTGGTCAAATTCCGCACTGTCGGCATCTAAACGCATCACATGCCGCGCCCATTCGATCACACAGCACTGCATCCCCAAACAGAGCCCCAAAAACGGCACGCTGTTCGTGCGGGCATAGTGGATGGCGTCCACCTTCCCTTCAATCCCTCGGCTGCCAAACCCCCCCGGAATCACAATGCCATGGACCCCGTTCAGCAGGGCCTCTGCGCCCTGAGCTTCGATATCCTCTGAGCTGATCCAGCGAATGGTCAGATCGCCGCCATGCTGAATAGCCGCATGCTGTAGCGATTCAGCCACGGACAGGTATGCGTCCGTCAGCTGAACATATTTCCCGACGATGGCAATTTCTACCGGCTGTCCGGGCTGCTGCATGCGGTCGACGAGGGTTTGCCATTGGGCCAGGTTTGGCGATCGCTGCTCTAGCTGCAGCAGAGCGATAGACTGATGGGCCAACCCCTGCTGCTCTAGGAACAGAGGCACCTCGTAAATGCTGCTGGCGTCCTCACAGGGGATGACGCAGTCTGAGGGCACATCACAGAACTCTGACATTTTTTCTTTTAGTCCCGCCGTCAGGGGGCGATCGCAGCGGCACACCAAAATATCAGGCTGGATGCCAATCGACCGCAGCTCTTTGACAGAATGCTGGGTGGGTTTGGTTTTCATCTCCCCAGCGGAGGGAATCCAGGGCACTAGGGTGACATGCATATAGAGCACATTTTGCCGCCCCACGTCTTTTCTGAACTGGCGAATGGCCTCTAGAAAAGGTAGGGACTCAATATCGCCCACGGTGCCGCCGATTTCGGTGATCACCACGTCAGGGGACGTGTCCTGTGCCACCCGCTTGATGCGGTCCTTGATTTCGTTGGTGATATGGGGAATAACCTGAACCGTCCCCCCTTCATAATCGCCCCGCCGCTCGCGGTTGAGCACTGCCTGATATATAGATCCTGTCGTGACGCTATTGAGGCGAGACATGGCGGTATTGGTAAACCGCTCGTAGTGGCCTAAGTCTAGATCCGTCTCTGCCCCATCATCGGTGACAAACACTTCCCCATGCTGAAATGGACTCATGGTGCCGGGATCTACGTTGATGTAGGGATCAAGCTTTAGTATGGAAACGGAATAGTTACGGGACTTCAGCAGACGCCCTAGACTCGCGGCGACAATACCCTTGCCAATGCTCGAAACTACGCCGCCCGTTACAAATACGAATTTCGTCATCGACCCCGGTTCCCCAATTTAACCCATCTATTCTGCCATAAATGGCCTGCCACAAATGGAAGCGTTCACGGTCTTTCTCAGCGCTCTTATTGCCTTTATTTCTCCTGTGGGTACCGTAACGGATGCGGTGCTTGAAGATGCCATCGACGCGCAAATTCACAGCGCGGAGGAGCTTGAGGTGCGGGTGGATAATCGCCCTAGCCATGATCTGATCTCGGGACGGATTGACCGTATTCGGATTGCAGGGCGAGGGCTATATCCGATTCCTGAGCTGCGGGTGGCGCTGCTGGAGCTAGAGACTGACCCTGTCGACGTTCGGACCAGTCGTTTGCTCAATGGCGAGGTGAGCCTCCAGCGCCCGCTGCAGGTTATGGCCCATATTGTCATCGACGTCGACGACATCAACCAGGCCCTGCGATCGCCTAGGGTGACGGCAATGCTTCAGGATTTTGGCATCAGCGCATTGGACAACGCCATCGGCCAAATGCAGCAGGCTGATCTAGTCTCACCCCGTCTCGAAGTACTTGAGGGTAACCGGATTCGGCTACAGGGAATTCTGCAAGAGCAGGGGACAGATAATGAACTGGCCGTTGATGCTGAGCTTGGGATTGAGGTGGAAAACGGTCATCAGTTCAGCATTCAAGACCCCAGGCTAGTGACCAACGGGGTTGAATTCCCCACTGAGATTCTGGCCTTGGTGATTGAGGGATTAAACCAGCAGCTAACGCTTCGTGCCCTGGAACCTTCTGGGGTGACGGCGCGTCTGATCACGCTAGACATCAGCCCTGAGTCCCTCAAGGCGATCGCATTTATCAAGGTGGATCCTTCAGCCTTACCCTAGCCCAGTTGAGGGAGTGGCTTGGCATCATCAGATTATCCACAGACTGCTGTTCTACACTGGAAGCAAGCGAATTGGGAAGAGCCATCATGCAGGATCGTCAACGTCGTCATCGTATCCGTCAGGTGCCGTTGGGCATCGTTGCCGCATTTTCAGCCGTCATTCTTGCCGCTGGTGGCGGTACGGCCTGGTGGACTTGGAACACGCTGACATCAGTTCCAGACTCTGAGCCAGTGGGTCAGGTTACCCCCCCCGCTACATCCTCGGATGACCTGGCGCAAGGGCCGCCCGCCGCGCCCGCGCCCGTAACCGAGACTGACGCCCGTCTCTATTTGCTAGAGACAACAGATACTGGATTTGAGCTGGTTCCCGCTCCGATTCAGGTCGAAGACGCCAGCGATCCGGAGCTGGTTCTGACGACGGCATTTGAGCAGCTGCTCACCGAGCCCGACGAGAGCTTAGGGTTCTCTGCAATTCCTCCCAGTACAGCGCTCCGCGATGTGAGAGTCCAGCCGGATGGCGTCTATGTGGATCTATCGGCGGAGTTTGAACAAGGCGGCGGGTCAGCCGCGATGATGGGACGGTTGGGTCAAGTGGTGTATACCGCGACCAGCCTGGACCCCAGCAGCGCTATTTGGATTTCTGTAGCGGGTGAACCGCTAGAGGTTTTGGGAGGTGAAGGCCTGATCGTAGACCAGCCCATGACCCGCGAGCTGTTCGATCAAAACTTTCCCCTATAGCGCCGAGGCTGCCCCCCTCTTGGTCAAACCGGCAGCACCTTACCCCGCAGCCCTGCAGGCGCTTGAACCTGATATCGAGCCAGCACCGTCGGCAAGATGTCGTAAAGCTGCGCCCCCTCTAGCACCTGCCCCCCCTTAGGATCTTTGGGGTCATGGAAGACCATGAGGCCGTAGGGGGCGTGGTTGGCGTCATCAGGACCAGTGTCGTTGTCGGTGGTGTGCAGCGCGCCAATGCCCACTGAGCCAATGGAGCGCCAGGCCAAATCGTCGAAATATACAATTAGATCGGGGGCCATGCCTCGCACCCGCTGGTAAATCTCCTGGGGCTTAAACACATTTACGACCAGCGGGTTGCCTGCCGGGTCGGTGAGAGTTTTGAGCTGCTCTGTCAGCTGCGATCGCAGGGCGTCATACTCCGCCATTGACACGATCCCCTCTGGCTCCCGTCCCTCTACGTTGATGAAAATGCGGGCATAATAGCCCCCTGCGCCCCACACCTGGGTTCGGCTCCAGTCTACGGCGGCTTTGTCCAACGAGACAGGCTCGCTGGGGGATTCCTTCAAGGTCAAGTAGCCCTGGGCCATCAGCCACTCATTGATGCAAATGCCGCCCATCAAGGGACGAGCCCCATGGTCTGAGACCACGAGCACCGCCGTCTCATCGCTGCACTGCGCCAGCAATTCACCAATGCGCCGATCGACGTGGCAGTAGTAATCGTGAATAGCATCCTTGTAGGGTGAATCTGGCTCGTACTGGGGGTGGCGCGGGTCCATGGGCTTCCAGAACGAGTGGTGGATGCGGTCGGTGCCCATATCCACCAGCATCAGCATGTCGGGCTGGTCTCGATGAATCAGTTTTTCTGCCAGGGTGAAGCGCTGGTCGCAGAGAATGTAGAGATCCTCAAGAATGCGGCCTTTATCGTTAGAGCGAAACTGGGGCACATCCAGCATGAAGTCAGGCATCCAATCGCAAATCTGCGCCCCTAGCTCAGGAGGATGGGTAAAGGGGCCATCGGTGTTGGGGGTCAAAAAGCAAGAGACCAGCGACCCATTCACCGGATAGGGGGGCGACGTGCCGGGCACGCTCAGCACCGCCACCTGCCAGCCTTCATTGCCCAAAATGTCCCACAATCGGGGCACCTTTACGGCCCGCCCGTCGGAAATGGCCATGCTGTGATAGTCGCGGCTACGGCGGTTGCGAAAGCCATAGATGCCCAGCTCTCCTGGATCTCGTCCGCTGGTCATGCAGCTCCAGGCCGGTACGGTGATGGCGGGAATGCTGCTCTCTAAGCGGCCATAGCTGCCCTGGGCCATTAGTCGCGACAGGTTTGGCAGGTCATCGCGCCACTGCTCGAACACCAGGGAGGGCTCCATGCAGTCGAGGCCGATGATGACGAAGCGGGGAGATGGGTTAGACATGGGGATAGAGCCGTATTGTGCTCCTCACGGTAGTTTAAGCTGCCGATTGCTGGCGCTGGTGCCGCAGGTAGAGGGCTGCCCCCCCGCCAATGACGGCGATCGCGCAGAGAATGTGCACCACATTAAATGGTGTGCCGGGGAAAAACCAAGAATCTGTGCGCAAGAACTCAATGAAAAAGCGCCCCAGGGGATACCAAATTAGATAGAGCAGCGTCAAATCTCCATCTTTGAGCTTAAAGCGGCGAGAAATCCAAAAAATGAGGGCGAACCCCGCAAAATTCCACAGAGACTCATAGAGGAACAGGGGATGAAAGCGAGTGCTCTGGTCGTATTGCCCGAGGTCGCGGTACGGCCCAATGCGGTGACGGGGATCGATGCGAAGTCCCCAGGGTAAGCTCGTCGGGGGGCCATACAGCTCTTGGTTGATAAAGTTGCCCCAGCGGCCAATGGCTTGGGCCAGAGGTAGCCCTAAGGCAATACCGTCCAAGAAAATCAGCATGGGCAGCTGCCGCAGCTTCGTGTAGATCCACAGGGCCAGGGTACCGGTGATAAAGGCTCCAAAAATGTGGATGCCGCCGCTCCAAATTTTGAAAATCTCCGCCGGATTCGACAGGTAATACTGCAGACCATCTTGGCCACGGGGGGACTGAATGAATACGTAGTACAGCCGCGCGCCAATGAAGGCGGGGATCAAGACCCAAATCAGCATGTCCCAGAAGTCATCGGGGTCTTGGCCCTGACGGCCGACATAGCGGCTTGCCAGGGTTGCCCCCGTCAAAATAGCGACCATCATCAGCAGACCGTACCAGCGAAGAGCGATGGGGCCAAATTCAAAAATGATGGGGTCAACGGGGGGATACATGGGAAGAAAACCTAGCGTTTATGCCGCCTATGAGTGTATCAGTTGTCGGGTGGGTAAGTGCCAACGTCCTCCACCGAAGCCATCGAGCTGTCCTAATCTTCTGTCCTAATCTTCTAAGTACCCCAAATCCCGCAGCCGCCGCTGCACCTCGGGGTCATCGAAGCCAGGGGCGCGATTCGCAGCTCCGACTGTGACGTTCTCCCCAGAAAACGCATCTAGATAGTCCTGCAGCACCTCCGTATCCTCCGGCAGCACAGCGCTGAGGTTCAGCCCTTCCGTCGGGTCTTGATGGACGTCATATAGCTCCAGCACGTGAGGCCCGGTTTCAATCAGCTTGTAGTTGCCCAGCCATACCGCCCGCCGGGTTTGGTCACAGAAGCGATCGCGAATCAGGTCAGGCTGGCGCTTTTCCAGCAGGTTCACCACGTTTTGCGGCGGAATCGCTTCTGAGAAGACGTAGCTGTCTTCTTTGGGGGACGCATCAATGAGGGAGAGGGCTTGTTCCTCCTCATCCGCTAACCCAGCGCTAGTGAGCATCGTGTGGAACAGCTGCCGCGTCGAGACAATCTCATCTCGCACGGTGCCAGCACCCGACTGCGTAGGATCGTGAATAATCAAAGGCACGCTAACCAGCTCGTTGTACAGGGAGATGGAGTGGCCGATGAACTGCTTTTCCCCCAGATGCTCCCCATGGTCAGAGCAGATGACCAGCAGGGTATTGTCCATTCTGCCGCTGGCCCGCAGGCGATCGAAAAAGACGCCGAGCTGCTCGTCTTGGCAGGCCACCTCGGCGTCATACATACCGTCTAATGTCGCCTTTTGATGCTCGTCTAGACAGCCCGCTAGGGGAGCCAGCCAGCCGTAGATATCGCTGTTGAACTGGCGAAGATAATGTCGCGCCTTCTTGTCTTTCAGGACATTGGGGGCAAATTTCTCGATGTAGCGCCGGGGCGGATGGTAGGGCATGTGGGTGCCCATGAGGTTGATGAAGGTGAAGACGGGCTGGTCGGCGTCGGGGCCGTCGCGGTTGATGAGCAAGCTGGCGGCGTCTTCTAGTGATTTGGCGGTATTGCCCTTGAAGCTCAGCGCTGTCTGCCACAGGGGCACCATCAGCGGCGAGAAAGACAGCATCAGCATCAGCTCGGAGCGAGCAAAGGCGTCTTGCACTTGGCTTAGCCCCTTGGCCAGGGTACGTTTAAAGAACTGACGGTATCGCCCCAACAGCCCCCTGTGCAGTCCCGCCTGATTGGGGTGAGAGGTGAGCAAACCGCTGTAGTTCAAAAAGCTGTAAAAGCCGCGCCGCAGGCCGTTGTTGATCACCCCGACCAGCGGGTTGTTGCAAAAACCTGCCGTAAAGTAGCCCCCTTGACTGAGGCGTTCTGCCAAGGTAGGGAGATCGTCGGGGAGCACTGAGTACGACTGCAGCACCCCGTGGGATGACGGGTAGCGCCCGGTGAACATGGAGGCATGGGAGGGAATGGTCCATTGGGCGGCGGAAATGGCGTTGGTGAACCGGGTGCTGACCTCGGCGATCGCGTCGATATTGGGTGAGGTGGGCAGCGGGTAGCCGTAACAGGAGAGGCGATCGCGGCGCTGGGTATCGAGCACCAGAAAAACAATGTCAGGACGCTGAGACGGCATGAGCAACACCACGGGAAGGGCTAAGATTCAGGGCGATGAGCATCACCTACTTCCCCTATTCTGCCTTTCTACCGCCAGATCGACAGCGTAAATGGTCTGTTTCCACCGTTAGGCAGAGCGGATCTATTTGCCGCCGCTAATTTTCGCCGCGTATCCCTGCTGGACCAAAACCTGCAGAATCGTCTGGGCATGGTCCCCCTGGATCTCGACGGTGGCATCTTTGACGGTGCCTCCTGCGCCGCAGCGGCTTTTCAGAGTCTTGAGCAGCGCTCCTAAAGTGTCAGCCGTTGTCTCAAAGCCAGTGATTACGGTGACCGTCTTTCCTTTTCGCCCCTTGCGGCTCACCTGAACCCGCAGTTTTTGCTCACTGGGCGGGCGGGATGGCGTCGCCCGCTGGGTGGCTCGCTCGGTTGCGGCGCTGCCAAACTCGGAGTAGGCAACCCGGTCACCGGATGATTTTCGTTTGGCCATGGGGAATTTGAGGAAACTAGCTACCGAAATAAACCGGCTCGTTGCCCGGTATCCATTTAATGTTACAGCCGATGCTAGGCTGCTGGTCGGTCGCCACGGGTTTGCCAGCCAATATGGCATCGAGGGCGTTGCGCAGGTCTTTGCCGGTCACTAGCTTGTCGTTGCCGGGGCGGCTGTCGTCGAGCTGTCCTCGGTAAGCTAGCTTGCGATCGCCGTCAAACACAAAGAAGTCTGGGGTACAGGCGGCGGTGTAGGCTTTGGACACCGATTGATCCTCGTCGAAGCACAAGGGAAAGGTGAACCCCAGCTCTTGGGCCATTTCCTTGAGGCTGTCGGGGGCGTCAGCGGGGTATTTCTCGGCATCGTTGGCGCTGATGGCGATGATGCCCAGGGGCTGATTTTGGTAGTCTTTACCGATTTGGGCTAGCTCCTGCTGCACATGCTTGACGAAGGGGCAGTGGCGACAGATGACCATCACCAGCAGGGCTTTGGCGTCACTAAAGGTATCGAGGGAGACGGGATTGCCGGAGGTGACGTCCTTGAGCTGAAATGCGGGAGCCTGGGTGCCCAGGCTGAGCATGGTGGAGGGGGTAAGAACCATATAGAGCGATGTAAAAAATGTGGTGTGAGTAGCAGCTAAAACAAATGTAGCGTATTGAGTTAGAGTGCTCGGAACTTGACCTGAGGCATGGGAAAACGCTCTAACGGTTGAGCCGTCTTGGAGGAGCGTTTTAGCAAGCCCAGCAACTGGACACATCGCACGCTAATGCCAAGGGTAGAGCATTGGTCATAAGTTAAGGGGCCAGCGCGCGGGCCGCAGGAATGAGGGTCGCCAGCAAGAAAATCCCCAGCTGCACCACCACAATGCTGGGGCCGGAGGGCAGGTCGAACAGGGCGGAAAGGAGCATGCCGATCACCGCGCTGACCGCGCCCAAGCCAGCAGAGATGAGGATGTAGTGGGTGAACTTGCGGCTGAGCATGCGGGCGGCGCTAGCGGGAATGACCACAAAGGCGCTGATTAGCAGAACCCCAACCGCCTTGATGGAAATGCCCACCACCAGGGCGAGTAGCACAATAAAAGCGGTGCGCTGAGCCGACACAGACACGCCCCTAGCGATCGCCATCGGTTCATGCAGGGTCATGAGGATTTGCGATCGCAGCGTTAGGCCAATAAACCCCACGCAGGCGCACAGCAGCAGCGCGCTAAAAATCAAATCGGGGGTTCGCACGGCAAGAATATCGCCAAACAGCAGGCTGTTGATGCCGCCCTGATACTCATCCCGGAAGCTCAGTAAAATAACGCCCAGCGCTAGGCACGACGAACAAACGATGTTTAACAGGGCATCGGTCCAGAGGTGCGTATGCTCTAGAAAATAAGCGATGCAAAGGGCAAACAGCACCGCAAAGGGCAGCAGCACCCAGGATGGATTTAAGTTCAGCAATAGCCCAATGCCGATGCCCAGCAGGGCCGACTCCCCCAGCGCGTCGCTGAAAAAGGAGAGCTGCCGCAGGATGGTAAAGCTGCCGAGCAAACCGCCCATCAGCCCCGTCAAAACGCCGCCCATCAGCGCCCGCTGCATGAAGGGCAGCTGAAACAGCTCAACAACGCGGGTAACTTCAGCCTCAATGGTCATGGTGGGGAAGGTGACAGGTGTGGTGATAGCGGACAAAATCTGACCCATAGGCCAGGGCCAGCTGGTCTGGGGCGAGGGCGTGATCGGGGGTGCCCTGGCACAGCAGCCTCCGGTTGATGCAGAGAACGCGATCGCAGCTGCGGCGCACCATATCCAAATCGTGGGAAATCTGTAGAACGGCCCAGCCCTGCTCTCGCTTGAGCCGGTAGAGCAGTTTGTAAAATTCCGACTCCCCCAAAACGTCCAGGCCCGCCGGGGCCTCATCTAGGATGAGCAATGACCGGGGACGCACCAGACAGTAGGCCAGCAGCACCCGCTTGGTCTCCCCGCCGGATAAGCTACTTACCATCTGATCTCGCAAGTGCCAGGCCTCCACCTGGCTCAGCGCTTCTCGCACCGCATGGCGGCGCTCCCGTCCGCCGACCCAGGGCAGATGCAGCCCCACGCGGTCCCACCCCAATGCCACCAGCTCTGACACGGTGATGGGGATGCGGCGATCGAACAGGAAGTTTTGGGGCAAGTAGGCGATGTGCTGCCGCACATTGGCAGGCAGGGATCCCTTGGCTGAGAGCGGATGGCCCAGCACCGAAACCTGGCCCGCTTGGCGCGGCAAGATGCCCAGCACCGCCTGAATCAGCGTGCTTTTTCCTGCGCCATTGGGGCCAACAATTGCGGTATCGGTGCCCGACTGCAGCGCAAAGGACACCTCCTGCACCGCCGGGTGAGTCCCGCGATACACCGTTAATCCATTTACGGCCAAGACCGGATTACTCAAGCGCTCCCTCCCAAATGCACTAGAAGCCACCGCTTAAAATCGCAGATAGGTTTGCGGCAAAGCGGCCACAGGCAGAGCGGCCCAAAGCGGCAGCCAGGCTTGGTCGGAGCCTTCGAAGCTAGCCGCTAAACTGTCGGCGTTCTGGCGCATGGTGGCGAGGTAGTAGTCCGGCTGCACCGCCGAGGAATCTCCAGTGGCAACGGGGTCAAACACGCTGACATTGATGTCCAGGTCGCCAGCGATTGAATCAAAGGAACTCTGAGCGGCTTGAGGTTCGGTCATAATTGTTTTCAACCCCTGAGCCTGCACGGCTTCCATTACGCGCTTCACATCTTCAGGAGAAGGATTTTCTTCTGGGATTCCGACTAAGTATTCGGATTCTAGTCCATAACTCTCGGCGAAGTAAGCGGCAAAGTCATGGAAGACCACAAAAGTCTGTCCCTCAAAGGGTGCTAGCCGTTCAGTGATATCGGCATCTAGGATCTCTAGTTCAGCAATGAACGCCTCCGCATTAGCGGTGTAGTCTGCTTCACCTTCTGGGTCAGCGGCAATTAGGCCATCCCGAATGTTTTCCACCTGCTCGACTGCCCGTTTGGGGTCTAGCCAAACGTGGGGATCAAATTCGCCGTGGTCATGGCCATCACCTTCCGCATGGGCTTCGCCTTCAGCGTGTTCTTCCCCTTCGGCGTGGTCATGGGCCTCGCCTTCAGCATGGTCATGGTCATCCCCTTCGGCGTGGGCTTCCCCTTCCCCATGGTCGTGACCATGCTCGCCGGCACTCTCCAAGGTCGCAATCCCTTCACTAGAGTCCACAATCGCCAGCTCGGCGTTGCCGGCATTCTCAATCATGTCATCCAGGAAGAATTCCATCTCCAGGCCATTCTTGACCAGCACATCGGCGTTGGCAATTGCCTGGGCATCGCCGGGGGTGGCCTGATAGTCGTGGGGACCGACGTTGGTGGGCAGCAGCTGCACCACTTCAGCGCGATCGCCTGCCACAGCCGTGGTGAACTGCGTCATGGGCAAGAATGTTGTGACCACCTGCAGGGCATCTTCCGGGGCGGTGGCTGTCTCTGATTCCGGAGACCCTGCTTCGCTAGTGGTTGTGCTAGTGCAACTTCCCAGTCCAATGGCGATCGCTCCCATGGCTACCCAGGCGGCACGCCGAATCGGGGCTTGAAAAATTCTAGACATAGCTACCTTCCTCTGTGACAACGATCAAGCTAATTACAGACAACATGACTGTGGAAATCGAGAATGATAATCGTTCTCACACACTTTACATCATATTGCTGTGAATGGTTGCGCCTTAATCCAAAGAAATTTTGACGTTTGCTATGGCAAATGTTCTGATGCATTAGGACGTTTGCGCGTTCAGTGGCCCCGTGTCGCTTTGGGCTAGGCTATAGTCAAGCACTTTTTTGAACGGTTGGATGAGGGTCATGGCCGATCACTGTTGTCAAGGCAAGGAAGCAGCGCTGTCAAAGCTGAAAGAGCGGCAGGCCAAGGTGCTCTGGATAGTCCTAGCGATTAACCTGGTGATGTTTGGGGTAGAGTTTTGGGCGGGCTTACGGGCAGAGTCTCTCTCGCTAACCGGGGATTCTCTAGATATGCTGGGAGACGCGTTGGTCTATGGCACCAGCCTCTATGTGATTCACCGCAGCGCTAAAGCCCAGGCCGGGGCCGCCTTACTCAAGGGGGTAATTATGTTTGGGTTTGCGATCGCTGTCTTTGCCCGGGCCGTCTACCAGTTCGTTACTGAAGCGGCCCCCGCCGCCGAGCTGATGGGCGTTATCGGTTTGCTGGCGCTGGCGGCCAATTTGTTTTGCCTGCTGCTGCTGACTCGCCACCGCGACGATAACTTGAATATGTCTTCGGTGTGGCTCTGCTCCCGCAATGACATCATTGCCAACACGGCGGTGTTAGTTGCAGCGGGGCTGGTGTTCCTGACTCAGTCTCCCATCCCAGATTTGATGGTGGGGCTGCTGCTCACTGTCGTTTTTGCCCGCTCTGCTGGTACGGTTTTGTCGCGGTCCTGGCGGGCGATCGCCTGATGCTGTGTTGGTGGGTGTCGCGTGGGCGATCGCCTACTCAATCCTCATGTAGCCCTAGTTGCTTTATGCTTGGTGTCATCCAGCAATTGCCGGATGACATAGCAATATGGGATATATCCGCTAGGTTTAACGCATGATGTTCTGAGGGCAGGATTATCCAAGCAGGAGTGCCGGATAATGCCCCGGAGCTCCAGAGTTAGACGTCGGATGTGGTGAATAAGTTCGAGAGCGCTATCTGTCAGATCTAATTGATAAGCTCTGGGAAGCGGGGTGTTATCCGTCAGATCTGACGTTGAATATATAGTTATGTTTCTCCCACAAAGGTATAGAGGATGAGTAAACTGGAAGAGTTTTGGGATGGAGCATCTAAAAACTACGACAAGACCGAAGAGCGATTTGAGTACATTCATAGTAAATCTAGAGAAAATACCAAAAAATTCCTCAAAGGTAGCGATACAGTTCTCGATTATGGGTGTGGGACAGGAACCGCAACGTGCCAATTTTCCTGTCAGGTTAAAGAAGTTCACGCTATTGATATATCATCGAAAATGATTGAAGTAGCAAGGGAGAAAGCAGCGGTTGCAAAAGTAGAGAACGTAATCTTCGAGCAAACAGATATTTTTGATAGCGAATTTTCTAAAGAATCATATGATGTCATTCTAGCTTTTAACATGTTACATACAGTCCCTAGCCCACAGGATGTAGTACTGCGAATAAATGAATTGCTAAAGCCAGAAGGTTTGTTCATTTCTGTAACACCTTGCTTACGTCAAAAGATGTCATTTTTAGTTAATCTTCAAATCCAGCTGGTGCGGGTCTTGTGTAAACTTGGACTAATTCCCATTCCTATAAGAAGAGTCACAAGCTCTGAGGTAGAAAGCTTATTAGAGGCAGGCGGGTTTCAAGCGGTTGAATCTGAAGAGATATACAAAGACGCATCTAGCTATTTTGTCGTGGCTAAGAAGTTACAAAAAACATAACAAGGCATTCAAACAGACAATTTTACAGTTGGTTGCTCGCTTCGCTCAAGTTTAACCAACTGTAAAATTGCCGCTTAATGTGGCGTTAGACTGCCAAACCTTGGTAGGAAGACAGCTATATGTTGCCCATATCACATTTCATGATGAGGGTTTGTGCTAAATGCCAGATAAATGTAAAGGAGCAAGGTTATGATAATGTGCTAAATCTTTTAATATCAAATCTGAGTATTTTAGTACTAGCAATCAGCATGTTATGAATTCCCCTCTTATTAGGGACATCCCAAGTATTGCCAAAAATCTCAAAACTGCAAGAGGTATGGCTACATTCAAACGCATTATGCCTTTCTGCCGCCCCTTTCTAAAATTACTAGGTGCTGATGTACAGAAAATCGACGATGCTTTAGCCAATGTTGATGACCTTGTTCAGCAGACAGAAAAAATGTCTCGGATACCTGATCGTTTCAACAATATATTTGCTTCACGTGGGTGGATTATCTATGACTTGCTGAACCTTGAGGTAGCAAGGAATGCAATTACAAAAGCAGAGTCAGGAGATATAAATGGCGCTGAAACTGATTTAGTGAACTATTACGATGCAGAGACAGTTCGGTGGAAATTACAAACTATGAAAGGAGTCAGAGCTTTTCATCCAAGATTGGCTCTTGCTCAGAAAGCTCTGATTGACTATGAAGAAGAACGCTACCATGCGTGTGTTCCAGTTGTATTGTCACTGCTTGATGGTTTAGTGAATGATTTGCAAGAAAAACGAAGAGGTTTTTTCGCTGAAGAAGTTGATCTTACTGCATGGGACTCTATCTCAGCTCATAGCAGTGGCTTAAATGTATTAGTAGAAATATTTCAAAAAGGTCGGTATAAAACTACAACTGAGTCAATTTCTATTCCATATCGCAATGGAATCATGCACGGAATGGATCTTGGCTATGACAACAAAATAGTTGCGACTAAAGCATGGGCAGCTTTGTTTGCTACTCGCGATTGGGCATTGAAGGCGGAAAAAGGTTTGCTTGAGGCTCAGCCAGAAGAGCCACAAAAAAGTTGGAAAGAAATTTTGGTTCAACTACTCAAAAATCAAGAAAATAAGGAGAAGTTAGAACAATGGAAACCGAGAGATATTAGAGTCGGTATTGATGTCCCAAAAAACGGTAAGTCAGAGCTTTTTGCCGATAGAACTCCTGAGAAGCAGCTTGCCAAGTATTTGAATTTTTGGATAGTTAAGAACTACGGTTATATGGCTCAATGCTTATCCCCTAAAATGGGTCCGCCTGCTAAACAAGCACCTGCACGTCTCCGTCAAGTTTTTTCGTCTAAGGCTCTAAAGTCCTTCGAGTTTATCTTAGTTCAGGACAAGGCAGCAGCCCTCTCAATCATTTCGACTAATCTAGTGTTTGAAGAATATGGAGAAGAAGTATTAAAAGCATTTGATTTCCGTTTGATAAATGAAGACTCCCAAGGTAATCCTGAAGTATCTGGAACACCGGGTAGTGATTGGAAGATTATAAATTGGGCGCTTTATTGAATCAGCCTGGAGACAGTATAACAATTGCGGTGCAGTGGATTGAAGGAGGCTGTTGATGGTGAATTCAAAAATATTGGCAACCGCTGACCGCAGCTGTTGGGGAACATGAATATTCGCAACAAATCAATTATCTCAGTACTGAATAGCAACGAAGTGCTGCTGACCGAAGGGTACGATTCGGTGAGAAAATTCTACTTCTATATCCCAGTGGGTGGGGGAATTGAGTTCGGAGAGACTAGCCATGATGCAGCTAAAAGAGAACTCTTCGAGGAGCTGCAGGTAAGGGGCGAGAATCTAGAATTTATAGGCTTTCACGAAAACATATTTTCATTTCAGGCTGATCAGCACCACGAAATCGTATTTCACTTTCTGTGTCGAATTTCTGATCAAACGAGATCAACCCTTCCCGAGCAAGTCACCGAAACAAGCGGAGAAATGGTGAACTACTCATGGTATTCAAAGCATGGGCTAGAAAAGATTCGATCAAACATCGTGCCCCCCCAAATCTACAATGAACTAGTTGATGCTCTCTAACAAGCCCACATTAAGCTAAGCAATGAAAACAATTGGTCTACTTGGCGGCATGAGCTGGGAAAGCACACTTGGTTACTACAGAGCGATAAACGAGGGCGTTAGAAATTCTCTCGGCGGTTTACACTCAGCAAAAATCGCAATGTACAGCGTCGATTTCGAACCGATTGAGCAGCTACAGCACGCCGGCGATTGGGAAGGGACAGCGGAAATCTTATGCATGGCAGCTAAGAATATTCAATCTGCAGGCGCGGACTTCCTCCTGATTTGCACAAACACCATGCATAAAGTAGCGCCAGAAATTGAAGCAGCCATTCAAATCCCCGTGCTTCATATTGCTGACGCAACGGCAGAAATATTGGTCGAGGAAGGCATTAAATCGGTCGGCTTACTAGGTACCGCTTTTACCATGGAGCAAGATTTCTATAGAGGAAGGCTGTCAGAGCAACACGGCCTCAAGGTGTTAGTGCCTAGCGCAGAAGATCGAGCAGTTGTTCATGAGGTCATTTATCACGAGCTGTGCCTGGGTAAGATAAAAGCCGACTCAAAGGCAAAGTATCTACGCATCATCAGTGCCTTGGCATCCCAAGGGGCAGAAGCGGTCATACTGGGCTGCACAGAAATAGGGATGTTGGTCAACCAAACCGATACCGAAGTTAGACTATTGGATACCACGGCCATCCATGCCAGAAAAGCCGTCGAATATGCAACTCGCTGACCTGGGTGGGAATGCTCATGGCGTTGCGGCGATCGCCCGAGATAGCTCAGGCCGACTTTAGCCGTCAGTGCAATTGGACCATAGCGATCGCTCCCTACCCTTGCCACCCGGCCTCAAATGCCCTGGAATCTCGTCTTGAGAGCTGCATCCCGCAGTTCGACTCCCGAGCTTTGATCACACCAGATCACAGCAAATGACACTGGCCGTGGTCCCGCAGCAGGTGGTCGCAAAGCACCAGAGCCATCATCGCCTCCACCATAGGCACCGCCCGCGGCAGAACACAGGGATCATGTCGCCCTCGCGCCGCCAGCACCGCGTCGTCTCCGTCGCGGGTCACGGTATTTTGCGCCTTACGGATGGTGGCTGTGGGCTTGAAAGCGACGCGAATGACGATAGGCTCTCCGTTGCTGATGCCCCCCTGAACTCCTCCAGAGCGGTTGGTTCGGGTGCGCATGTTGCCAGCGTCATCCATATAAAATTCGTCGTTGTGCTCACTGCCGGTCAGGGTTGTTCCGGCAAAGCCTGAGCCAATTTCAAAGCCCTTGCTAGCGGGGAGAGACATGGCCCCCTTGGCCAGATCCGCCTCTAGCTTATCGAATACGGGAGCCCCAAGCCCCCGAGGCACTGAACGGGCGATGCATTCTACAACGCCGCCAATGGAATCCCCTGCTCGCCCTGTCTGTTCAATCAGGTCAATCATGCGTTCGGCGCAGTCAGCGTCAGGGCAGCGGACGATGTTGCCCTCCACCTGCGCTAGGGTCACGGTGGCAGGGTCGACAGTTCCTTCTAGAGACTGAATACGCTTGACGTAGCCCACAATCTCCACACCGGCCACCTGGCGCAGCACCTTTTTGGCGATCGCCCCTGCAGCCACGCGGCCAATAGTTTCTCGAGCCGAAGAGCGCCCGCCGCCCTGCCAGTTGCGAATGCCGTATTTGGCGTCGTAGGTGGCATCGGCATGGGATGGCCGGTAGGCCGTTTGCATTTCCGAATAGTCCTGGGAGCGGGCGTCTTTGTTGCGCACCAAAATAGAAATGGGCGTTCCTATGGTCTGCCCCTCAAACACCCCCGACAAAATCTCGCAAGTATCGGTCTCCTTGCGGGGGGTGGTGATTTTGCTCTGCCCCGGACGACGGCGATCGAGGTCAAACTGAATCTCCTCTGCGGAAATGTCTAAGCGGGGAGGACAGCCGTCAACGATGACACCAACGCCGCCGCCGTGGGACTCGCCAAAAGTCGTGATTCTGAATAGATGCCCGAATGTGTTGCCCATGTCGATCTGTGGTGCTTACCGATGTGTATTGTCTGGCTGTAGGGGTGCCAATATCGCCAATGCCCTATTTCCCCATCTACAACTTATCTCCGAAGGTCTCTTTATAGGTCACTTCCTTGCCCGGCAGCTCCGGGTAGGAGTCCGTCACAGGCAGAGTTTTCTGGTCAGCAGTTGAAATATGGCCGGAGTAAAACGCTCCCGGTTCAATATCTAGAGAACTGGCGGTCACGCTGCCTTCTAGCCGAGCCGTGCTGCTGAGGCTGAGGCGTCCCTGAACAATCACAGTCGCTTTGATGACGCCATGGACAACCAGGTTTTGGACCCGCAGCTCCGGCCCTTCCACTAGGCCGCTTTGCGAAACTTCCATATCGCCAACAACATCGACATTGCCGTGGATGATGCCATCGACGCGAAGATTGCCGTCGATATGGAAGTCCCCCTGAAACTCGCTCTTCGCACCGAGATACGTAATTGAAGACGCTTGTTTTCGCCAGAACATTACATCTACCTTAGGCTTTAAATGGATCTCAATACTAATAAATTCGGGTCTGCTGTCAATACTAGTGACTTAGCTCAACCCATACCGTGCCGCAGGACTCAGTTTGCGGCCTGTAAGCTAGCGCCTAGAAAACCTTCAGGATCGATTGCGTCTCCATGGTAGTACAGGCTGTAGTGGAGATGTGGCCCTGTAGAGCGTCCCGTGCTGCCTAGACTGCCGACAATAGTGCCCCGCTCAACCTCATCACCAGCAGCAACAGCCATTTTGGACAGGTGAGCGTAAAGGGTTTTGTAGCCGTAGCCATGGTCAACAACCACATGATTGCCGTAACCCCGATTGAATTCAGCCTTCTCAACCGTTCCGGCACCGGTGACATAAATNGGCGTGCCCACCGGCCCGCGAAAATCAATGCCGTTGTGCAGCTCATAGCCGCGACCAAACGGATTAGAGCGCATCCCAAATTTAGAAGAGACGCTGCTATTTTTGACCGGACTTCCCGCCGGCACCGCTGCAGCTTTAGCCTCTTCTTCAGCCAAGGTCGTTGTCAAGGCAGGTTTGACTTGGCGGTGTAGCCGCAGCGCCAATGACGGGATGTGATGATCCGCTGCAGCTAGGATCTCTTCTGGTGCAAGGCGCGCCGATATGCCGCCCCGTGGTTCCGAGGCAGATTCGCGAGCTGTCTCCCCATCGGGAATACCGGCTCGTTCTTCGAGGCGATCGATCTCGGCATCAAGCTGGTCTAGCTCTTCTACCACTTCGCTAGTCGCCGCGCTCAAGTCGCTGTTTTGCCGCGCTAAGGCTGAATTCTCTTGGCGAAGCTGGTAAATCTGACCAAATAGCCATGCCAAAGGAACCGTGACCGCCAGCAGAGATACCAGCAACAGGGGTAGGGGCTTAACCGACAGCAGCAGCGGATGCTGGCCGGTTTGAGTCACTAAAATAGTGCAGGTCTTGGGGGTAGAACGGCGCATGTTTGTAGAGAAACAGGTAATGCTGGGGATCACGACTTGAAAGCTTCGGGGATCATATCAAACTTTTGGAATCCCTGAGCCATTGACCGCAATTATTGATCTACCCAAACCCCTTTGACTTTCGCTCTTCTAGTCCCCAAACTCCTATCCCTCCAGTGGTGCCTGCGATCGCCACCAATGCCCCGCCGGGATGCCATGCCAGAGCCGAACATCCACCCTCTGGGATCTTGAGCAAGGCAGCGGGGGCTTTCTTTGTCTCCCACAGGCAGACTGTGCCATCTGCCCCAGCGGAGGCCAGCCTGGATGTTTCGGGCTGAAACGCGATTCCATTAACCCGGTCGGTGTGGTGCTGCAGCACCTGGGATCGCCAGCTGCCCTTGTCGTCATCGCCCTGCCGCCATAGGGTGATCCCCTCGACGCAGGCCGCTGCCAGCAGCGGGGTTCCTGAGGCGCTGACCGTCTCAGACCAGGCCACCTGCCGCACCTTGCCGGGAAAACCCTGCATCAGCCAGGGCGGTGGACTGTCCCACGCCATGACGGTCAAAGTTCGGTCTAAGTTGCCAGACCCCAAATAGCGGCCATCGGAGGACCAAGCCGCATACAGACTCGCTCCCGGTACGGCGATCAGCTTCGGGGTGGCGCTCCAGTCCGCCGCATTCCACACCTTGACGCCGCCATGGCCGCTGACGGCGAGCCGATCACCCTGGGGCCGCCACGACAAATGCAGTACAGAAGAAGCCTGAAAATCTAGCGTCTCGGTGGCCGCGCTGTCCCAAATCTTGACATGGGAGCCAACGCCATAGGCCAGCTGAGGACGGGCTGGGTGCCAAGCCAGTTGATCAATCCAAACACCGGAATGAGACTGTCGTAGCGCCACAGCATAGCCCTTCTCTGATCGCTGCAGCACCCACACCACCACATCGCCACCCTGGCCAGCAGCGGCAAGATACTGGCCGTCGGCGGAGAAGCCCAGGCTGCTGATGGCATCGCCGGTAGCCGTCTGCAAGACAACGGGGCTCTGCTCTTTCCCTTGCGCCTCAGGAAACAGCACCACCTCCCCAGCAGAAGATGTGGCGGCCAGCAGGCTCCCGTCGGTGGACCAGGCGATCGCCGTCACATAGTCGGAGAGGCGGTGTTTCCAGCGCTTGGTGAAGGTCAACGATGGGGCCGTCACGCTAGACAGGTGCGGAAACCGCTGCGCAGCTCAGCCTCATCGAGGTTACGGCCAATAAATACCATCTCGCTACGGCGAGACTCATTGGGTTTCCAGGGGCGATCGCTGCGGCCATCAAAAATCATATGCACCCCCTGAAACACATAGCGATTGGGCTCCCCGGCCAAGTTGAGAATACCCTTAGTGCGAAAGATATCCGGACCTTTGGTCTCCAGTAATTTGCCGACCCAGGCGCTCAGCTTGTCGCTATCCAAGGGCTGGTCTTCCACAATGGCAAAGGAGTACACCGACTCGTCATGCTCATGGGCATCTTCGCTCAGGAATTCAGGATCGACGTCTAACGCCCGATCTAGGTCAAAAGCATTGACCCCCAGAACCGTCTCAATAGGTAGCTCAGAGTTCTGGGTGCGGTAGATCTTCACCATGGCATTCATCTCCAGGATGCGGCGCTCTAGATCGGCTAGCTCAGCCTCAGACACCAAGTCAATTTTGTTGAGCAAAATCACATCGGCAAAGGCAATCTGCTCTTGGGCTTCGTCGCTGTCCCAATGCTGGTGAATATGCTTGGCGTCAACCACGGTGATGACGGCGTCTAGAGCGAGCTGGGACTGGATATCTTCATCGACAAAGAAGGTCTGGATGACGGGGGCGGGGTCGGCAAGGCCCGTAGTTTCAATCACCAAATGGTCGAACTGGTCGCGCCGCTGCATCAGGTTGCCGATGATGCGAATTAGGTCGCCCCGCACGGTGCAGCAAATGCAGCCGTTGTTCATTTCGAAGATTTCTTCATCAGCATCGATCACCAGCTGATTATCAATGCCCACTTCGCCAAACTCATTGACAATTACGGCGACTTTTTTGCCGTGCTCATGGGTCAAGATGCGGTTGAGCAGGGTGGTTTTGCCGGCGCCGAGGTAGCCGGTCAGCACCGTTACTGGAACTGTTGTCGCCATAAGTCTTAATCACTACTGTCGGGTGAGCGTATCAACCTTAGCGATGGCATGGGCCATAAAAAGTTTGTGGTGAACAGTATTGACCTGACTCGACTGCTGCCTCGGGCACAAGACTGCCGCTCAAGGCTATAGCGATGCTGCAGCGATCGCCAGATTTTGCGGGATTTTGCGGGACATTTGGGGCCAATTTATTGCTGTCACAAGATCCACTCTAGAATGGCTGTATAGTTTTGGCCCCTTGCTAATCCCCTAGGCGATCGCCCTTCAGCACTACCCTATGCCGTTATTGGTCACGTTACTTATTCTCATTGCGGTCAGCGTTGTCTTAGGCAGCATCCCCCTGACCGCCTGGATTGTCAGAGGGCTGGCGGGCCGCAAACTGGCCCATTTGGGGACAGGTAACCTCAGCGTTTCTGCCGCGTTTTATCACGGGGGCACCGCCGTCGGGGTGCTGTGCGTCTTGGCCGAAGCGCTCAAAGGCATTGGCGCAGTGCTGCTGGCGCGATCGCTGTTTCCCCAAATCCCCGCCCTAGAAATTCTGGCCTTAATTGCTCTGGTCGCCGGACGCTACTGGGCGGCAAGAGGGGCAGGGGTGACCAACGTGGTGTGGGGCTATGTGGTGCATGATTGGCCTGTGGCTTTTTTCGTCGCCCTGATTGGCGGCGTCAGCTTTACCGTTTTTCGGGAGCAGCGGCGGGGCCGGTTAGTGGTGCTGTGCCTAGTCCCGGTCATTACGCTGCTGCTGCACCCCAGTGATGGCTTGCGGGGGCTGCTGGTGATGCTGCTCTGCACCCTGATCGGCTGGATTTACTCTCGCATCCCCAATGACCTAGACCTGCCTGCTGAGAATGCGGCTGAGGACTCACGCCAAATGTTTACTTTTTTTCGCGGCGATCGCGCCCTTATCGGCCTCGATAAACCACTCTCGGCGACCAAAGTGGGCGGCAAAGCGGCGACGCTAGCCCAGCTCAGGCAGTGGGACTATGCGGTGCTGCCCGGCTGGGTGCTGCCTCCAGGAGACGATCCTGAGCCCCTGATCGAGCAGCTTGACCCCACCCCAGAAGCCCCCGTGATCGTGCGCTCCTCTGCCATCGGTGAAGACTCAGAAGCGGCAACCGCAGCAGGGCAGTACGACTCCATCCTCGACGTCACCAGCCGAGACGCGCTGCGCAACGCCATTTTGCGCTGCCAGGCCTCCTATAGCCGCCCCTCGGCGGGCCAATATCGCTCTCAGCAAAACGTGTCAGACCGTGGCGGCATGGCTGTGCTGGTTCAGCCCCAGCTGCGCGGGGTATTCTCCGGCGTTGCCTTCAGCCGCGACCCCATTGCACAGCAAGGAGACGCTGTTTTGGTAGAAGCCTTGCTGGGGGATGCCGCTCAGGTGGTGTCGGGCAAGGTGACGCCAGAGACCTACCGCGTGCTCATCAGCGAAACCGTCCCCAATGTGACCGACGCTGCCGGACAGGCGATTCCCACCGAAATTAGCCTGCCGGTCGAGGGCAGCGGAGAGGTGCCAGCCCCGGTGATTCAGCAGGTGGCCTGCCTCGCCCGGCAAATTGAGCAGCGCTTCCACGGCGTGCCCCAAGATATCGAATGGAGCTACGACGGCCAGCAGCTGTGGATTCTCCAGGCGCGCCCCATCACCACATTGCTGCCCATTTGGACGCGCCGCATTGCGGCAGAAGTTATCCCAGGGTACATCCGGCCCCTCACCTGGTCTGTCAACCAGCCCCTCACCTGCGGCATCTGGGGCGATCTGTTCCGGCTCGTGCTGGGCGATCGCGCTCAGGGGCTAGACATGATGCAGACCGCGACCCTCCATCACTCGGTGGCCTATTTCAATGCCTCCCTGCTGGGAGATATTTTCAGGCGGATGGGTTTGCCTGCCGAGAGCCTAGAGAGCCTGACCCAAGGGACGTCCTTTACCCGACCACCGCTCAAAGCTACGTTGCGAGCCGTGCCAGGGCTCCTGAGGCTCCTAGGGCGAGAATGGCTGCTGCAGGAAGATTTTATCCAAGATCGCCAGCAGCAGTTTCAGCCCCAGCTCCAGGCGCTGCAGGATCAGCCCGCTGCGCAATGCTCTGCCGTCGAACTGCTCCATCGCATTGACGCCATTCTGGAGACGCTGCCCCGAGTGACGTACTACAACATTCTGGCTCCCCTGAGTGCGGCGCTTCGCCAGGCTGTGCTGCGGGTCGGTGACGATGAGTTAGACCAAAGCGTTGTGCCTGAAGTGGCCGCGATGCGATCGCTGCAGCGTATTGCCGTCGATTGCCGCCATCTGCTGCCCGCGTTTGACAGCGCCTATTGCAACACCCCCACTGTCTTCACGACCATTGCTGAAGATGTCAATGGTGGGGCTATCCTGCGGCAGATAGACCAATTTATTGACGAGTATGGCTATCTCAGCGAGGTGGCCACAGATATTGCGGTGCCGCGCTGGGCGGATGATCCTCGGCCTATTCGAGATCTGTTCGCTCGATTCATTTGCGACCCCGATACCGCTGCGGCATCCTCTACCGTCACAGCGCCACAGCGGCTATCCTGGCGTGCTCAGCAGGTTCAGTCACGCCTGGTTTTGAAAGCTCAAGTTGCCAGCATCTATAATCGGCTGCTGGCGGAGCTGCGCTGGAGCATGGTGGCTCTAGAGCGCCAATGGCTGAGCCAAGGGATCCTAGATCAAGAGGGGGATATTTTCTTTTTGAAGCTAGAGGAGATCAAGCGACAGATCACCCAGGCCGACGCCTCCGGGGCCGAAACGATGCTGGCTCGAATTCAGCGGCGGCGATCGCAGTGGGACCTAGACAAAGACAAGGCCAACCCAGCCCAGCTGGTCTACGGAAATGAGCCCCCAGAACCCCGGTCGGTCAATCTGGCGGCGTGGCGTCAGCAGGGGGTAACCACCTTAAAGGGGATTGGGGCTAGCCCAGGCCAAGCTGTGGGATGCGTCCGGGTCATTACTACGTTGACGTCCCCCGCTCAGGTCGACAAAGATACTATCCTCGTCGTGCCCTATACCGATGCTGGCTGGGCTCCAATGCTGGCCCGCGCTGGGGGGGTGGTGGCCCAGGTGGGGGGGCGGCTCTCCCATGGGGCAATCATTGCCCGCGAGTTTCGAATCCCCGCCGTGATGAATGTGCCTAACGCCATGGAGCGGCTGCAGGATGGCCAGCGCATCCAGATTGACGGGCAGCAAGGCACAGTGGTTATAGTTTAGAGATATTAGCTTGATTCCGACTGTGATTATTTTTGATTTTGACGGCACAATTGCAGATTCTCTGGAGGCCTTGATTACGGCCTCCAACCGGCTTGCGCGGGAGTTTAACTACGACGAAGTTAGCTATGAACAGGTTCGTCAGCTGCAGCGCCTAAGCTCACGGGCCATCATCCAAAAGTCGAATATATCGGTTTTCAAGGTGCCATTTTTGATGAAGCGGCTGCGGGAGGAGCTGGGGCAAGAGATCAAGCAGATCAAGCCTATCTCTGGCATAGAACAGGCGCTGGCGCAGCTCAAAGCTGCGGGATATTCTTTGGGAATTGTGACCTCAAATTCCACCGAGAACGTCGATATATTTCTAGAGCATCATCACTTGACCGACATGTTTGAGTTCACCCATTCGGCAGCAACGCTGTTTGGCAAGCATCGCGCGCTCAAGCGTCTGATCAAAGCGCGGCAGCTCAATTCAGAGGCCGTTATCTACGTGGGAGACGAAACGCGGGACATTGAATCTGCCAAGCGCATCCCCATTCAGATCGTTGCCGTGAGCTGGGGGTACAACGACAGAGCTATTTTGCAGCAGCATCAGCCCGATGCCTTGGTGCATGATCCTGGTCAGCTTGCAGCGGCAGTACAGCAGCTGTCTGCGCCAGCATAGCCCGTGGCTACCCGCGACGCGTCTGCCAAGACAAACCTCAACATCGATCTGCGCCCGGTCCTAGACTGGTTCGACCGTCAAAGCTGGC
>JGI12210J13797_10578596_pt1 | contig 29165 bp, 31 predicted proteins | sample ElkSlonscriptome_3_FD_13797 | JGI IMG/M metagenome (IMG submission 13797) | reverse complement strand
AAGGCGACCGGCACCTGCAAGGGCAAGGGCGGGACCATGCACATCACCGATCCCGAAACCGGCATCATGGTGACGACCGGCGTGGTCGGCTCGGGCATCCCGATCGCCAATGGCCTTGCCATGGCAAGCCAGAACAGCGGCGACGGGCGCGTCACGCTGGTGAGTTTCGGTGACGGGGCGGCGAATATCGGCGGCTTTCACGAAGCGATGAACATGGCCCAGCTCTACAAGCTGCCCGTGATCTTCCTGTGCCAGAACAACCGCTATGGCGAACACACTGCCTATGCCGACCACACCGACAGCAAGACCATCGCCGAACGCGCGGCGGGTTATGGCATGCGGGGCGTGACGGTCGACGGCAATGACGTGAACGCGGTCTACCCGGCGGTGAAGGAAGCGGTCGACCGGGCCCGCGCGGGCGAAGGCCCGACGCTGGTCGAGGCGATGTGCTACCGCATGATGGGCCACTTCTTCGGATCCGACTTCTCCTACATGCCACCCGAGCACATCGAGGAGATGAAGCAGGAGGACCCGCTCCCCAAGCTTCGCAAGGTGATGCTCGAACGCCAGTTCACCGAGGAGGAACTGGACAAGATCGTTGGCGATATCGACGCGCAGATCGAGGCAGCGGTGCAGCACGCGCTCGATGCGCCGCTTCCCGATACGGACGAAATCTACAAGGACGTGCTCGAGGAGGTGAACTGAGATGCCAGAGTCTTCAAACACGATCACCATGACCCAGGCGCTCAACCTCGCGATCGACGAGGCGATGGCGGAAGATGACGGCGTGTTCTGCCTCGGCGAGGATGTTTCGGCGAAACAGGGCGGCGGCGTGTTCAAGGTCACCGCCGGCCTGACCGAGAAATACGGCGAGAACCGCGTGCGCGCGACGCCGATTTCGGAAACCGCGATCGTCGGCGCGGCGGTCGGTGCAGCGCTTGCCGGGCAGCGGCCGATTGCCGAGATCATGCTGATGAATTTCGTCGGCGTGTGCATGGACCAGATTGTCAATCACGCGGCGAAACTGCGCTTCATGTCCGGCGGGCAGACGCCCTGTCCCATCGTGATCCGCACCACGACGGGCGTCGGCGTCGGCTTCGGCGGGCAGCATTCGGACATGCTCGAGGCGTGGTTCGCCCATGTCGCGGGCATCCATGTCGTGACGCCTTCGAACGCTGCCGATGCGCGCGGGCTGATGCGTTCGGCGATCGACGCGAACGACCCTGTGATCTTCATCGAGAACATCCTTTGCTACGGCCTCAAGGCGGAGGACCCGGGCCCCGGCTACCGCGTCCCGCTCGGCAAGGCGGCGGTGCCCAAGGAAGGCAGCGATATCTCGCTGATCACCTATGGCCGCACGGTGCTCGACGCGCTCGAAGTGGCGGGTGAACTGGAGAAGGAGGGCATCAGCGTCGAGGTGATCGACCTGCGCACGATCGCTCCCTATGACGAGGAAACGGTGCTGGCCTCCGTCAACAAGACCGGCCGCGCGCTCACCCTGCATGAGGCAGTCCGCCCCTTCGGAACAGGCGCGGAAATCGCCGCCAACATCCAGGAAAAGTGCTGGGACAGCCTGAAAGGACCCGTGCGGCGGATCGGCGGGACCTTCTCGGCCGTGCCGTTTGCGACCCATCTCGAACAGGCATGGATCCCGACCAAGGAAGAAATTGTCGGCCAGATCAAGGCCAGTGTGGGGAAAGACTGACAGATGGCGACCGAGATCCGCATTCCCAAGCTCGGCATGAGCGCGACCGAAATGACCCTCGTCGAATGGATGTTCGGCGACGGGGAAGCGGTCGAAAAGGGCGAGGTGATCTACACCGTCGAGACCGACAAGAGCACGACCGAGATCGAAGCGCAGGCGAGCGGGGTAATTCATCCCGCGGGTGAGGAAGGAAAGGTCTACAAGGTCGGCGATCTCATCGGAACGATCGAATAGGCCGCACTGCGTGCCGGTTATGGCGACCCCCCGCGACACCCTTACCGCGATCTATGCGGCAGCGCGTGCGCGCGACTGGAGCGCGGCTCAGGCCCTGATCCATCCCGACTTCGTGCTTTACGAAGCCGAATGCCTGCCCTTTGGCGGAGAATGGCGCGGCAAGGATGCGCTGCAACGCTGCGCGGCGGCAATGTATGCGACATGGGAAAGCGCCTCGGTCGAAATCCACGACATCACCGGCGGGGACAGCCACGCGGTCGTGGTCCTTACGCTGACCATGATTTCAAAACGCACAGGCGAGACATTTTCGCAGACCGTCAATGAATGCGGCAGTTTCGAAAATGGCCTGCTTAAGGAATTGCGTATCCATTATTTCGATGCGGCCGAAGTCGCGGCGAAGGCCTGAACGGGGACCCCTTCAATGACCATCGAGAAGATTTGCGTCCTTGGCGCTCCTGCAGACCAGGGCCAGCCGCTCGTCGCCGAACTGCTGGCCCACGGATTCGAGGTAACCGCGGGCGTGCGGCGGGAAAACGCGATGGCCGATACGCCCTTTCCAGCTCTGCCAACGGTCCATGCCGACATGGCCGATGCCGATGCAATGGCCGCGGCCTTCGCCGGACAGGACGCGGCGGCGTTCCATCTCCCGTTCGAGTTCGACCGCGAAAAGGCCGCGCACATCGGCAGGCAGGTCGCCGAGGGGGCGAAGCGAGCGGGACTGAAGAAGATCGTCTTCAACACGGCCTGCTATGTCGCGGATCACGATCTCGACCTGTCCGCCCATGACGGCAGGCGCGATATCGAGCGCGCGCTCGAGGAAACGGGCATACCCTGCGTCTTCATCGAGCCGACCGTCTTCATGGACAACCAGTACCGTATCTGGACCCGCCCGCTCATCATGCGCGAAGGGATCTTCGCCTACCCGGCCAAGCCCGATCTCAAGATCAACTGGGTCTGCCTCGAAGATGTCGCCCAGGCCATGCGCCGGGCGCTCCAGACCGACGCGGCGGACGGCATGCACGTGCCGCTTGGCGGGCCGGAGGCGCTGACGGGCGACGAGGTCGCGGCGAACCTTGCAGAGGCGATCGGAAGGCCCGTGCGGTTCCAGAGCCTCGCGCCGGAGGAATTCGCCGCGCGGATGAGCGAGCTCGTCACCGGCTCGCGCGAAGTCCAGCCGCTCAGCATCTATGACGGCATGGCGAAGTTCTACGCCTTCTACAACGCGCAGCCGGTCTCGCCGTTGCTGGTCGATCCGGGGCACGCGCGCGACCTGCTCGGGATGGAGCATACGCCGCATCTCGAATGGGCCAGATCGAAGGACTGGAGCGCCGGACTGGCCGGCTGACCTTCCTCAGCCCGCCTTGTCGAGGAAGGCGCGACTGGTCCGAAGCACCTCGGAGGCACGCTCATCGAGGTCGGGGAAGGCCTTGCGCAGGGCAGCGGAACGCTGCTCGACAGCGCAGGGGAGCGTATCGGGCAGAGCGTCGAGCATGGCTCGCACCGCCAGCCCGCCTTCGCCCAGCGGCATCCGGCGGTTCACTGCATCGTCGATCACGTCATCGGGATCGTCGAAGTCGGGCGGCTCGGCGGGGGCATCGCAGGGCTGGCAATAGGACAGCCATTCGTGCGGGATCGCCGCGAGCTCCTCCGCCGTCCCGCCCGAGCGCGACCAGTGGAGCGTATCGACGAGCAGTGCCTTCGCCTCGCCCTCGACGTTTTCGAGGATGGCGAGGGCATCATGGATTGTCTTTACTTCGGTGAACAGGCCGAATTCGAGATTGACCCTGACACCGGTTCCCTTCGCCCGGTCGACCAGCTCCTGCAGCTTGGCGGCAGTCGCCCCCGGGTCGGGATCGCTTGAGACGCACAGCAGGTTCGCGGCTCCCAGTTCGGCGGCGATGTCGATCAATTCGCACAGCCACGGATCGGGCTCTCCCGGCTTGATCCATGCGACCTCGAGGTCGAGAAGTTGCACCCCTGCTTCGCGCGCCTGCGTGCGGATCGCGCGGGTCATCTGCGGGGTCCAGCTTTCCCGTTCAGCCCACATCCCGCCGAAATCGAAACCCGCGCTCGCGGCCGCCTCGACCAGCTGCGAAGGCGTTGCCTCGGGCATGATACCCGCGGCTAGCGAGACGGGGCGGCGGGTCATCCGTTGCCCTTCACAGGGTCTGCCCGTCGTCGAGCACGAAATCCGCGCCCGTGACGAACTCCGCCGCGTCCGAGCAAAGGAAGAGGACCGGCCCGTCGAGTCCGCTCTCTTCCATCAGCCGTCTCCTCGGGAAGCGGGCGATCTGCCTCCTGCCGGGCTCGGTGTCGAACCATTCGTCGTTGATGGCGGTGCGAATGTAGCCGGGCGAGATCGTGTTCACGCAGATGCCGGCCCTCGCCCATTCGCGGGCCATGCTGCGCGCGGCTTGCACCACGCCCGCCTTGCTCGCGGCATAGGCAACGAGGCCAGGCGAAGGCTCGAACGCGGTGATCGAGGCTACCAGCACAATGCGCCCTTTCGTTACGCCCGCCGTCATCATCCGCTTCGCTCCCTCGCGCGCGGTCAGGATCGCGCCCTTGAGATTGATCGCGAGCGTTCGTTCGATCTCCTCCTCGCTCATTTCGGTCATCAGGCCGGCGCCGTCGATCCCGGCATTGGCGATGACCGTGTCGACGGTTCCGAAGGCGACCTCGGCTGCATCGTAGCCCGCGATCACGTCCGCCTCGCGCCCTACATCCATCGCTATGGCTGCGGCATTCGGGCCGATTTCGGCAGCGAGCGCTTCCAGCCGGTCCTTGCGCCGCGCGCCGAGCGCGACGCGCGCGCCGTTCTCGGCGAGAATACGCCCGAAACGCGCGCCCAGGCCCGAGGACGCGCCGGTGATGAGGGCGGTGCGCCCCGACAGATCGACAGTGATGCTCATGAGGCGGCCTACTTGGTCGCCGGCAGCTGACCGTCGATATATTTCTGCAGCGTCGTCTGGAAATGGCGCACCCGGCTGTCCTGGTAATGGCCCAGTTGCATCTCGCCCTTCTTCATCGCCTTCATGCCCTCCTGCACATACGGCAGGTTCGCCATGTCCTGGTCGAAGACGTTGGCGAGCTGCGGACCCATCTTGTCGGCGGCCCAGGCGAACGGTTCGTCATCGGGAATATAGGTCATCTCGACCGCGCGCGGACGCTCCTCGCCCTTTGGCGTGGGGAAGAGCAGGCGGATTTCCATGATGCACCAGTCGGGCGTGTCACCGGGCAGCCAGCGATAGACCAGGGTCGGCAGGAAACCGATCCAGGGCGCGAAATTGGGGAAGATATTGTAGGTGAAATTGTCGAGGATCTCGGTATCGGCGGCGTCCGAATAATCGTGGCCGTACTGTTCGGCGAAGCCCTGCCGGCCCGCTTCGGCGAGCACCTTGCGCGCGCCCAGCGGATCGTCGGGATCGTAGCCTTCGACCGCGCCCTCGCCAGCGGCGAAGCGGCGATTGGTGCTGGCATCGTCCCCACCCGAGAATTCGTTCATCTTCTCGAGCACGTAATCCGAATTCTTGCCCTTCATGTGCGGGCTGAGCACTCCCGAAGGGGTGATCGCGCGATTGAAATGGTCGCCGATCAGATCGTAGCGCGTGTTGGCGTCGCCGAGGAACGGCAGCAACTGCGGGTGGGTGGTGATCGAGTGCCACGCCTCCATGAACGCCTCAGCGGTGGCCTTCCAGTTGGCGGGGATCTTCTTCTGCACCCACATGCCGGTGTAGCGATTGCCGAAATCGTAGCGCTCGTAATGCGAGGCTGCCGGCCCGAGCCAGGTCTTGAAATCGGGCAGATCGTGGTTCTCGGTCAGCATCACGAAACCTTGCCACAGCTCGACGCGGGCTTCGGGCAGGTCCATCTCCTTGCCTTCGAGATGCTTGAAGTCCCACGCGCAGGGGATTTCCTTCAGGCTCCCGTCATTGCGCCAGGTGAAGCCGTGGAACGGGCAGCGCAGCTGGATCGAATTGCCGCCCTCGGTGCGCAGCTTGCGCCCGCGATGGAGGCAGGCATTGTAGAAAGCCTTTACGCCCCCGTCCTTCTGGCGGACGAGGAGAAAACTCTTGCCGGCAATGTCGAAGACGACCGTGTCGCCCGGCTCTGGCATCTCGTCCTCGCGTGCTGCGAAGAGCCAGACATTGGGCCACATCTTCTCGCGTTCGAGATGGGCGAATTGCTCCGAGATATAGGGTTCGACCGAGATCGGTTCGTCGTCCATCTCGATTGTCGATTCCTCGAACAGGTAATCGGGCGGCGCGCGGGTGTCGCCCTCGAGCATCTCGGTATAGCTGATGCCGGGGCACCGGTCTTCGCGCGCGACATGCTTGATCTCGTTCATGGGTCCTCTCGATCCGCTTGAGTCTCCCGGCCGCTCCCCCGGCCGTGCGAAGCCTCGCAAATTGTGCAGTGTCTCTTCCGCCCAATATCACACAGCCTTGCGCCCGGTCACCCTAGCGGATTGGAGAGGACGGGCATGGTGGTAGCAGGAAAGGCTGAGACGAAGGGGCTGAGCGAGCTGGGCGAGGTGATGCAGCTTGCCTTTGTGCCGGAAGATTTCGATGCCTCGGTGAGGCACTGGACCGAGGTGATGGGGGTGGGCCCGTTCCACCTGATGGAGAACATCCGCCTCGAGGGGATGCAATACCGGGGCGAGCCGAGCGAGGCGGCGTTCGACCTCGCCCTTGCCTATTGGGGCGATATCCAGATCGAGCTGATTCGCCCGCGCGACGATCACCCCTCGATCTACACGGGAGACTATGCCGATGTCGGAGGCGGGCTCCACCATGTGTGCATTCTCGTGGAGGATATCGAGGACGCGTATCGCGTCTGCCGCGAGCGCGGCGCCGAGATCGTTATCGAGGGTTCGCTGGGGGACAGCCGGGTGATCTATGTCGACCCGGGCCGCGGCCCGGGCAGCCTGGTCGAAATCCTCCAGCAGGGCGAAAGCGGGCCGGACCTGTTCGCGATGATCAAGCAGGCCTGCGAGGACTGGGACGGAAGCGAGCCGTTGAGGAGATTGGGATAAGAGGCGCAGTTCCTGTTTTCCGCACCCGGTTCGGGGGTGCGATGTCCTCGTTCCTGAAGGGCCTGCGGCGGGCAATCGCCCTTGCGTCGGCTGAGCCGCCGGACGAGCGCGCCGTCGCGATCATGTTCCTCGAGGCTTCAGCGGCTTGATCGCACCCAATCGGCACGCACGCCGGGCCGCAAGGCCTGCCGGCCGCCCGCAGCGATGCGACGGCGAGGTCGCGTGAGCGAGGATATCGCAGCCCGGACGGGCTGCGAAAGATCAATCACTCGCCCCGAGATATCCGAGCTGCCCCGCCTTGAAGATCGTCTGCGCACGATTGACGCTGTCGAGCTTTTCGCCCGCGCGGTGGATATGATAGCGGATCGTCGCGTGGCTGCGGCTCAGGATCATGCTGATCTCCTTGTCCGTCTTGCCGATCGCCGCCCAGCGCAGGCACTCGACTTCGCGCTTCGAAAGGACGCAGTCGGACGGAATCCGCCTCTTGGTGCGTATTGCCTGGACATAGCCCGCGACAAAGCGCCGGACGACCTGGGCGAAAAGCTGGCTGTAGGCAGCGAATTCCTCCGACAGGTCCTCCTTCGCGCGGTCCATCGAGATGAAGCTCGACGCCGAGATCTGGCCGAAGGGCAGGTGCACCGGCACCACGATCGCCGCCTTGCAAAGCGCCCGCTTCTCGAAATCGGTGAGATCGATTTCCTCGAGATAGCAATTGCGCCAGCCGGTGTTGAAGCCGCTTTCGTTCACCCAGAACGGTTCCGATTCGTACCGGCAGGCGCGCGGCAGGGGCGAATGGAGCGCAAGGCGGTGATCCTCCCACCAGCGCGCGCCATCGTCGAGCCAGCGGAAAATGTCGGCATTGAGGATCGTGCCTTCGGCATCGACCATCGGCTCCTTGGAGGAAATATCGTCGCACACCGCGACCTGCATGCCCCTTTCCTGCGCCAGGCGGGCAAGCGCGACGGCCGCATCGTGGATGTCCTCGGGGCAGGTGATCGTGACCTCATCGAGCAATTGCTCGACCGTCTCGCGGCCGTGCGGCACGCGCAACTCTACGACATTCGTGCTCACTGGTTCCTCTCCTCCAGTTTGATCCCATTTTGCCCCGGCGTAGCGTATTTCTGTCGATTCGCCTCGTATTTTACGCAGGGGAATTGCGGTTTGAGGCACTCTAGGCGAAAGATATGAAAAGGAAAGGAGCTTGGCATCCATGAGCTGGTCGGGGTCGAATTTCGGTGTTGCCCTCCATGCAATCGCCAAGGCCGTGGAGCCGGACCGCCCGGCGATAATCCACGGCGAGCGGGTGGTGACCTGGGGCGAGTTCAACGATGAAACCGACCGCATCGCCGCCGGTCTGCGCGCGCAGGGTCTGGCGCGCGGAGACATTGCCGGGCAGATGCTGCGCAACAATCCCGATTACCTGCTCGCCTATTTCGGCTGCGTGAAGGCGGGGGTCGTCCCGGTCAACGTGAACTACCATTACAAGAGCCGCGAGCTTGCCGACATTGCCGCGCGCTTCGGGTTGAAGGCGATCTTCACCGAAGGCGACTTCGCCGATCTTGCGCGCGGAGCAGCGCCCGAGGGCACCCTCGTCATCGACGTCTCGAGCGAGGAATGGGAGGCGCTGCGCAGCGCCAATCCGCCGGATGATTTCGCGATACACGACGACCCGGAGGCGTTGTTCCTCACCGCGACCGGCGGGACGACCGGCATGCCCAAGGCTGTCATGTGGCCGATGGTCGAGGCATGGCAGGCATTCAGCATCCCGATCTGGCAACGCGGGCCCGGACAACCGCCGTTTGTCGCGTCCTCCCTGGAGGAACAGGTCGCCGAGGCCGCGAAGATCGGCCCCGATCATCCGGCGAGCACATCGCCGCTCCTGCTGCTTTCGCCTCTCATGCATGGGGCGGGGCAGTTCACGGCGGTCATCCACCTGCTCAAGGGCGGCACGCTCGCCTTGCTGCCCAATCCCAAGTTCGATGCCGACATGGCACTCGACGAGATCGCGCGGATCGGTGCGAAGGGCGTGTTCATCGTCGGCGACGCCTTCGCGCTGCCGATCGCGGACCGACTGGACGAACGCGGCGATGCGGCCGAGGTGCTGGCAAGCCTGCGCTCGATCACCTCCTCCGGGGCGGTTTTCTCGCCCTCGCTCAAGCAGCGTCTGATCGCCCATCACCCCGCGCTGATGATCGTCGACGCGCTCGGTTCATCCGAGAGTTCGGGCACGGGTATCGTCATCACCACCGCCGCCGGCAGCACTGGCGGGGGCAAGTTCCAGCCCTTGCCGGGGCGCGAGACCAAGCTGTTCGACGAAAACCTCACCGAAATCCCGCCGGGCAGCGACGGGGTCGGCATCGTCGCGCGTACCGGCCCGCTGCCGCTCGGCTATCTCGGCGAGGACGAGAAGAACCGCCAGACCTTTCCCGAGATCGACGGTCGGCGCTGGCTGATGACCGGCGATCGCGCGCGCTGGGCGGCGGACGGCAGTCTCGAATTCATCGGCCGCGACAACATGTGCATCAACACCGGCGGCGAGAAGGTCTTTCCCGAAGAGGTCGAGGCAGTGCTGATGGATCACCCCCGTGTCCACGACTGCCGCATCGTCTCGCTGCCCGACGATCGCTTCGGTCGGAAGATCGTCGCCGTGGTCGAACCGCATGGCGGTGCCGAGGGGCTTGAGGAAGCGCTCGATACCCATGCCCGCGAGGGGCTGGCCGGCTACAAGATCCCGCGTCTCTATGTCTTCACCGACGGATCGCTGAGGCTCAACAACGGAAAGCCCGATTACAAGACCGCGCAAAGGCTGGCGAACGAGGAGATGGCGAGCTAACGGCGCGCCCGGTGACGGCTATCGAACAGGGTGGGGAAGAGCGCGGATGGCCATAAGCGGGTGGAGCGCCAAGGCTAGTCCAAGTCCCGCCGAAAACCGCCGAGAACGCCGATTGTGGCAGCGATGCCGAACGCCCAGGGAAAAATGTGCCCGGCGACAATCGGCCGCTCCGAAGCCGCAAATCCCAGGGCCGTCAGGATGAACGCGACAGGCAATCCAACCATCGAAAATACGAGAAACCTTGGTGTTGAGAAGCTCATGGGATGTTTCGCAGCGCATGTTTCATTCAACGGCGAACTCCAGCGGGGAAGCAGGCGATAGCATTCGAGCAAGATCGAGCCCGGAATTCAGATCGACGTAAGTTCGCGCCGTTGGTCGACAGGCTTGTTTGCCCAAGCGAGAATAAGCGCCAGCAGAAATGCGATGCCAAGCAGTCCGATTTTCGGATTAATTGCCATGAAATTCAGGAATAGGAATGCGTGGCAGCACAAATACAGTCCGATCAGGAAAAGCCCCCAGTCCTTGCGCCAAAATTGCCCGATAGCACCCGCGCTCACGATTGCTCCCATGAATAACAGGAACGCAAAATAGGACAGGGGCGAGAACCCGGCCAGATTTGCGTTCGCATTCGCGATGAAGCGCTGCGTTTCGGTCACGGCGGCCGCTGCCTCCCCGCCAAGCTGCCACCAACCCGTCAACTGACTTATCACAATCGCGCTGACGCCAATTCTGATGAGCCCGGTCACGAGAAATATCGCACAGATTGACATCGCCAGAATTCTCGTCATGCTGTATTATGAGGACAACACAGTAGGCCCGTCAAGTACAGTGCCGCCAGGGGCGACTTGAGGATTTCCGATCTTGTCGCCCAACGGGCTAAAGCCGTCATGCGGTTTTCGGGATCAGGCATCGACCAGTCTTATGGCCCTTCTGACGGGTGCAATTCGGACAATCTCGCCAGAGCGACCGCCGCCAGCTGCTCCGGCTATTGCATGTCGCTTGAGCTTGATGCGCCGAGCAGTCGAGAATGACATCCTTCCCACAGGAGAGCGCGCGTGGAAGCTGACGATTCAAGCTGGTAGGGGCAGCGAATGAACATAAATCGAAGCGATATTTTGCAGCTATGCGCAATTGTCGCGGCGGCCGCGCTACTAACCCTTGTTCTTCGTACCGTGGTTCCAATCGGGCAGGATGTAACCGACAGTCCTCTCGCTCGCGCTGTGCGAGAGGATCGTTCCTCACCGACAGCAGAAACGCCCTCGGCTGACCTCACGCTTGTAGTATTCACCGATTACCAATGCCCCGCCTGTCGCGTTTCTCACGAAGCGATGAGGCAAGCAGTCTCGAAAGACGGTAAAGTTCGCATCGTTTACAAGGACTGGCCAATTTTCGGCAGCACCTCAACGCGTGCTGCGGAGGTCGCGATCGCTTCGAGATATCAGAAGATCTATCCACTGGTTCACGACCAGTTGATGACCGGACGTGTCGACAGCGACGATGCGCTCCAAGTCGCGGTTGAGCGCGCAGGCGGGGACTGGCTCCGATTGAGGGGCGACCTTCAGGCAAACCGGAAAGAAATAACCGAACAGATCGCGCGAAATCGGATGCAGGCTTTCGGGTTGGGTCTGCAGGGGACACCGGGATACCTCGTCGGGCCAATCCTCGTGCGCGGTGCTTTGACCGAAGCAGAGTTTGCGCGCGTATTCCGCGACGCTCGCACCGCCAGCGAGAAGGAGTGACCCACGCCTCAAATGCGCGCAATTGCTTCGAACTGACGTATCGGAGGGAACGTCCGGCACAGGGTCGCTTTAAAAAAGCCGGCTCTCGGCGAGAAACCCTTCGAAGCTGCAGGGCAGGTTTCGGAGTCTGCGCAAGGTGGGCGAGGATGACGGCATCTGGGTAAGCAGCGGACGTATTGAGATCCGTGAATTGGCGCATGAAGGCGCTGGCCGCTTTGTTAAGAACGCGTTACTCTGCCTAAAAAGGGCGAGGATATGATGATGGATAAGAGATTGGGTGGCATATTTCTTTTACTCGGGGCGGGTGCACTTCCATTCATAGTCGTCGAATACGTCCTCATCTCGCAGAACTTTCCTGGACTTAATGCGAGCACATCGGAGCTGCACTCTTACTACCAACAATACTATACAGACCTCGCCCGAGGATGGCGATTTGAAATGATCGCAATGGCACTGCTCGGCGCAGGTGCACTGGTTCAAATGAAAGATATTAACCGGTCCGGTTGGGCACTGACAGCGATTGGTGTTGCGCTTGTACTACCCATGTATGCTGCCATGATCGGGGGCTACGGGACAATTGTGAGCCAAGAACAATTCGACTTGGCCGGTTACCGCACGATAGTTGGATTTGCGACGAGCGTTTTCGACGGAGGAAACTTTGTCTTCAGTCTCGGACTGGCCGTGGCGCTCTTTCAAGAGGCCAAACTCACCCGAACTGGAATGCCCGGCTGGTTGCTCATTTGCGGTTCATTGGCGCAGTTCGCAGCAAGTGTCGGCTTCGCGTTCAGGCACTTCGGTGGCGAACTTCCCCTCCCGGTAATGGGAATTCCGGCTCTTCTCGGTTTCGTAGTCGTTGCTGTCTTCGGGGCCTGCTTGACCTTTGGAGATCGTCAAGCTCGAGCATGAGCAAAGCGTCCACACAGGGTCGGATACGGACAGTCCGCTCTTCGACCTTGCACCGGCACAGCGGACCTTACCCTGTCGAGCGTTCCGCCTTGTCCTTTTCGTTCGTGCCCTTGATCATGCTACGCATCTGCTCCCATTCGGTATCGCCGAGCGCGTGGAGGACGGGGTAGAAGGTCCCGCCATGCGCCTGGTAGCCCGCCCCGTCGATCGCGATGGTCTGACCGTTCACATATTCCGCGCCCGGCCCCATCAGGAACACGGCGAGATTGGCCAGCTCGTGCATCTCGCCCGCACGGCCCATCGGGTTCATGTCGTTCTTCGAATTGCCACCCTGCCCGCCGGGGGAAAGCCGCGCGCTCATGCCCTTGGTCGGGAAAAGGCCCGGGGCGATCGCGTTGAAGCGCAGGCCATAGCGGCCCCATTCGGTTGCGAGGCTCTGCGTCATGGCGTGGATCGCGGTCTTGGACATCGCAGAGGGCACCACGAAGGCGCTGCCCGACCACACCCAGGTGGTGAGGATCGACAGGAAGCTCGCTGTCTTGCCTTCCGCGATCAGCCGCTTGCCGACGTCGAGCGTGACGTAGAACGTACCGCGAAAGACGATGTCGGCGATCGCGTTGAAGCCGTTGACCGAAAGGTCCTCGGTCCGGCTGATGAAATTGCCCGCCGCGTTGTTGACGACGCCGGTGAGCGCGCCTCCGTCAGCCCAGATCGTGTCGATCATTGCGTGGATCGCATCGGCGTCGCGAATGTCGCAGGCGAGCGCCACGACTTTCCCGCCGTGCTTTTCCATCAGTTCGGCAGCGCATTCGTCGAGCTTTCCCTGCCGCCGGCCGCAGATATAGACAGTCGCGCCGAGCTTCAGGAAACCCTCGGCCATTTCCTTGCCGAGCCCGGTTCCGCCGCCGGTGACGAGGATGCGCTCGCCGTCCATCAGGCCTTCGCGGAACATCAGCTTCGATACGTCCATTGAATTTCCCCTGTAATGGTGCGCCGCGCGTGCGGGATCAGAGCCCGAGGACGGTCTTGGCGATGATGTTCTTCTGGACCTCGTCAGAGCCGCCGAAGATCGTGGCGGCGCGGTTGTTGAGGTAGCGGCCCATCGCCGTCTGGGCGTATTCGCTGCCGACCGGTTCGGGAGCCTCGTTGCCGTAGAGCGGGCGCTCCAGCGGCAATTGCAGCGCGTCGGGGCCGAGCAGTTCGAGCCGCAGCGTGTCGATTGTCTGGCCGATATTCGAGCCCAGCAACTTCACCAGCGAGGTCTGCGGTCCCGGCGCCCGGCCCTTGGCGAGCTCGGCGAGAATCCTGAGCTCGGTGACTTCGAGCGCTTCGGCCTCGAGCCGGGCGCGGGCAAGCCGGTCGCGGAAGCGCGGATCGTGGCCGACCGCGCCGTTGACGCCCGAAGGCTGCTCCTTCGCCAGTTCCTGTAGCCGGTCGATCGATTGCAGCAGGCGCGGGGCGAAGCATGACCCGCCGCGCTCGTTCTCGAGCAGGAACTTGGCGATGGTCCAGCCCTGGCCCTCATCGCCGATGCGGTTTTCGGCTGGGGTGCGTGCGTCCGAGAAGAACACCGCGTTGACCTCGTGATCGCCCGACATCGAATGGATCGGGGTGACCTCGACGCCTTCCTGGTCCATCGGGATCAGCAGGAAAGTGATGCCCGCCTGCTTCTTTACGGACGGATCGGTCCGCACCAGCGCAAAGATCCAGTTCGCATGGTGCGCATGGGTGGTCCAGATCTTCGACCCGTTGACGACATATTCGCCGTTTTCGAGCTTTGCCGTGGTCTTGAGGCTCGCCAGGTCCGATCCGCTGCCGGGTTCCGAATAACCCTGGCACCAGTAATCCTCGCCCGAAAGGATAGGCGGAAGGAAGCGTTGCTTCTGTTCGGGCGTGCCGAACGCGCAGATGACCGGGCCGACCAGCCTGAGACCGAGGATCGCGAGCGCGGGGGCGCCGGCGAGGGCGCATTCCTTCTCGAAGATGAATTTCTGCGTCGGGGTCCAGCCGGTCCCGCCGTTTTCCTTCGGCCAGTGGGGGGCGACCCAGCCTTTTTCATGCAGGATGCGGTGCCATTCCATGCCGATATCGGGCTCGACGAAGACGCCGGGCGTGCGCCGGGCCCCGTCGCGCAGGCGATCGGACAGGTTGTGCTTGAGAAAATCGCGCACTTCCTCGCGGAAGGCGATGTCCTCGGGGGAGAATTCCATATCCATCAGTCGTCGTATCCCGTCACTCTTCCCGCATGGCCCAGGCGATCGAGCGGCGCAGCAGGTCGTAATAGACATCGTAGTTCCACGCGCACATTTCCTTGTGCGGATAGAAATCGGCCATGCCCGGAAGGTCGTAATGCCCCCGGCAATGGCCGAGCGTGTTGTAAACGATCCGGCCCTTTCCGATATCCCTCGTATAAAGGATAGGGACGGTCGTCCTTTCCCAGTCCGCCGCGACGAAGCCGGTTGCCTCGCCCTCGAACGTGGTCTGCATCAGCGTATCGATCTCGGCCGTGGTTTTGGAGAGGTAGAGCTCGTCCACCACTTCGAAATCCTCGATGCCGCGCGTCAGTTCGTGGTCCTTGTTCACCACCTCGACCGGGAAGGGGCCGATCGGCGGGTGCGCCTTGAACTGGGTGCCAAGCATCTCCATCACGTCGGGCCGCGTATCGGGCGTGTCGACGAGGCCTTCCCCGGTGAAGACGAGGATCGAATTGGTCCCGTGCAGAGCCAGCCACTTGCCGCCCGCCTCAAGCCACGCGCTAAGCTGCTTCGCCTGTTCCTCCGTCGGCATCAGGTCGCAGGTATAGGTGACGAGGAAGCGGCAGGAATCGAGCCGCTCAAGGCCCGAATAATCGCACGCAACCGTGGTGCGGACATGCGGATGCTCGGCGAGGAGCTTGAGCACTTCGAGCCGTGGGTAGTCGATGTCGTGGTACTTGCCCGCCGCGACGAAATGCGCGTCGATGCGTGTGGCGGGTTGGCGTGTGTCGGCTTGGGCCATGTCAGCTCCTTATCGAACCGCCGCCATCGACGGTGAAATCGCAACCCGTGGTGAAGCTCGCCTCGTCGCTGGCGAGGAAAAGCACGGCTTTCGCAACCTCTTCGGGTTCGCCGATGCGGTTCATCGGGTGGGTGGCGGCCATGCCGGCCTCGATGTTCTCCGGCGTGTCGGCGCCCGAATACTTGTAGCGATCGTACATCGGAGTGCGGATCGCGCCGGGATGGACGATGTTGACGCGGATCGGCAGCCCGCGCTCGGCGAGGTCGAGCGCGACGCTCTGCGTCAGCCCGCGCAGGCCCGCCTTCGACGCGCTGTAGGCTGCGACGAAAGCGGCGGGGCGCATGGCGATCATCGACCCGATATTGACGATCGCGCCCGGCTCGCCCGAGGCCTCTATCGCCGGGATCGCCGCGCGCATGCCGAAATAGGGGCCGTTGAGATTGATATCGATCGTGCGCTCCCAAACGTCGCCTGAACCTTCGGGCACGTTGCCCGGCTCGGAAATGCCGGCGATGTTGCACAGGACGGTGAGCTTGCCGAAACGCTCCTGCGTCGCGTTGACCGCCTCGCCCCAGGCGTGTGCATCCCGCACGTCGAGTTCGTAGGCCTCGGCGTTCTCGCCCAGCTCATCAGCGAGCTTGCGGACCTTGTCGATCTGGACGTCGCACAGCATGACCTTGCCGCCCTCGGCGACGATCATCCGCCCGACCATGCCCCCGATCCCTTCCGCGCCGCCGGTGACGAGGGCGACCTTTCCCTGCATCCTGTCCATCTATCTCTCCAGGATGGCGACAGCGGAAAGGCCTGGAGCGCCATAGACATGGGAATAGCCGATCTTGGGTCCGGTACCGTCCTTGCCCGACACTTGCCGCTCCCCGCCCCGGCCGCGCAATTGCTCGACATTCTCATAGACCTGCCTGAGGCCCGAGGCGCCGATCGGTTCGCCGCAGGCAAGGCAACCGCCATCGGTGTTGATCGGCAGCCTGCCGTCGAGCGCCGACCAGCCATTGGCAAGCCATTCCTCCTGCTCACCGTCCTTGCAGAAGCCGTTTTCGGCCATGTGCATGATCTCGGCACCGCTTTCGGTGTCCTGCAATTGCGCGACGTCGATGTCTTCGGGTCCTATCCCTGCGCCTTCGAAAGCAGCTTTCGACGCGAGCACGGTCGGCTTGCCGCCTTCCTTTACGCTGACGCCTGGCTGGAACACCTCGAACGAATCCGGCGGGCGCGTCTTGACCGCGATCTTGGCGATCCGGACACCATCGGCGCCCAACTCCTTCGCCTTCTTCTCCGAGGCGAGGATCAGCGCGACACCGCCCTCGGACGGAGAGCAGAACATGAACTTGGTCAGCGGATCGTTGATCATCGGAGCGTTCATGATCGTCTCGAGATCGATCTCGGAGCGCCGCCAGGCATGCGGCGTCTTGGCCCCGTTGCGGAACGCCTTTTCGGCCACCCGGCCAAGCGTGGTGCGGCTGATGCCGTGAAGCTGCATGTAACGCTGGATCTTGAGCGCGAAGAACTGCGTGGTCAGCATCATGCCTGTCTGCCCGTACCATTCGGGCAGGCCGTAATCGGCGGGCTTGGCATTGAACGCGCCGCGCGGATGCTTGTCGAAGCCGACCGCCAGGGCAAGATCGTACATGCCGCTCGCGATCGCCTGCTGCGCCGCGGCGAGCGCGCTGCCCCCGGTCGCGCAGCCATTGGCGACATTGGTGAAGGGCAGGCTGGTCAGCCCCAGTTCGTTCACCATGATATCCGCGCTGCCCGCCGCGGCCGAACCGCCATAGGCGCATTCCATGTCGGCCCATTCGAGGCCTGCGTCCTTCAAGGCCTCGCGCACGGCATAGACGCCCTGTTCACGGCCCGATCGTTCCTCGGTCCGGCCGAAGGGGTGGATGCCCGCTCCGATGATGTAGACATTCTCGCTCATGCGGCTTTCTCCCGAGCCGCCTCGACCGGGCGGAAGGCGTAGGTGTCGCAGGCCGCGTTGAACGGCACGATAGTGAATTCCATGTCCATGCCGAGTGCGAGATCATCGAGACTGGCATCGACGATCCGGCTTTCGACGATCACCTCGCCGGGCAATTCGACATAACCGATGAGAAAGGGCTGGAAATCGGGCGGGCCTTCGCCGGGGCCGGAACCGGGGCCCTCATACGGTTCCTTGGGCAGGAAGCCCTGCGATGTCCACGACCACAGCTTTCCGTGGCGCGAAAGCCTGTAAGGCTCGACGTTCCTTGCCGCGTCGCCGACGGGCATCGGAAAGACGATCTCGCCCGAAGGCAGCTTTCCGCCCAATAAGTGCGGTTCCGGACCGTCGCTCCACAGGTTCGGGTCGATTTTCTCGCCCATCCGTTCCTCCTATCCTGCGCCCTCTATTGAGGCTGCACCCTTCACGCGGCTAGCGCGTATTCGGCGAGCACGCTGTCGGTGTCCCCGAACAGCCGGGAGAGCACCATGACCCGTTTCATCGCGTGACCGATGGCGAGTTCGTCGGTGATCCCCATGCCGCCATGCATCTGCACCGCCTCGCGGGCGATGGCATCGGCATTCTCGCCGATATAGGCCTTGGCCCCGGCGATCGCGCGCTGCCAATCGTCGCCCTCCCCGTTGCGCGCACCCATCGCGGCGCGGTAGAGCATCGAGCGCGACTGCTCGATCTTCGCATAGGCCTCGACCAGCCGGTGCTGGAGCGCCTGGAAGCTGCCGATCGGTACGCCGAACTGCTCGCGCTCCTTCACATACGCCACGGTGTCGTCGAGCAGGCGCTGCGCGAGCCCGACCATTTCGGCAGAGGCGTGGAGCCGCAGCTCGCTGGCGATCTCGCCGAGGTCATCCGCGCCCAGGTCGAGCAGCGCGGCTTCGCCGACGGCCACGCGGGTCAGGCGGATTTCGCCCGCAACGCTGCCATCGGCGAGGCGGTAGGGGCGCATTTCCAGCCCATCGCTATCGGAGGCGACAAGGAAGACGCGCGTTTCGCCATCGAGCTCGGCCGTGACGATGAACAGGTCGGCGAGCGCGGCGCCGAGCACCATGGTCTTCTCGCCGGTGATCCGGAAACCCTCGCCATCGCGCACGGCCTTGGTCGCCTTTGCGGCGAGGCTGTAGCGCTGCGCCCGCTCGGTCCACGCGAAACTCGCGACAGTCTCGCCCGCCAGCACCTTTTCCAGTGCGCCATGCGCACCGCCGCGGCCCAGCAGCATCGCGGGCAGCACGCCGAGCTCAAGCCACGGATCGGGCGCGTTGGCCTTGCCGATGGCCTCGGCGACGAGCGCGAGGTCGAGCGGCGACCCGCCCATGCCGCCCGCATCCTCGCTTGCGGCAAGCGCGATCAGGCCCAGTTCCGCGAGGCTTTGCCAGCGCGCCCGGTCATAGCCGACCTCGTGGCGGCGAAGCTTCCGGCGCGCCTCGACGTCCACGGGCGCGGCGAACCGATCGACGCTGGAGCGGAACATTTCCTGCTCTTCGGACAGGTCGAAATTCATCTGGGTCAGGCTTTCCGGGTGAAAGTGATCGGCAGGCGCGTCACGCCGCGCAGCAGGATGTTGGGAAGGATCGTGATCCCGTCCTCGTCGGCGACCTCAAGGTCATCGAGGCGCTCGAGCAGCTCGTCGAAGGCGACCAGCATTTCCTTGCGGGAAAGCATGTTCCCGACGCACATGTGAGGTCCCTTGCCGAAAGCGAGATGGGCGCGGGCGTTCTTGCGGTCGATGTCGAAGCGGTCCGGGTCCTCGAATTTCGCGGGATCGCGGTTCGCGGCGGCATAGCGCAATTGCGCGACCGATCCGGCAGGCATTGTCACGCCGCCCAGTTCGGTGTCCTGCTTGACCACGCGCCACATGCCCGCGGTCGGCGTCTCGTAGCGCAGCGATTCCTCGACGAGGTTGGTGATGACCTTGGGATCGCGCCCGCCGGCCGCGGCCTTGGCCTTTTCCATCTGGTCGGGATTGCGGATCAGCTGGAGCAGGCCGCCGGCCAGCGTCGAGGTTGTCGTCTCGTTCCCGGCGACCATGAATTGCTGCATGATCGACATGATCTCCGCATCGGTCAGCGGCGTCTCGCCCTCGACCCGCGCCTCGACGAGATCGGTGAGCAGATCATCCCCGCCATTCGCGCGGCGATCGTCGATCTTGCCCTTCATGTAGTGCTGGAATTCGACGAGGCTGCGCGCGCATTCCTTCTTGCGCTCGTGATCGACCATCTGGCTGAACCGGTCGACGGCCGCGTCGGACCACTCCTTGACCTTCTTGGGATTGTCGTCGAGCCCGATCTGGCCAGCAATCATCGCCACCGGCAGCGGCACGGCGAATTCCTCGACGAATTCGCATTCGCCCGCATCGGCGAAGGCTTCGATCAGCTCGATCGATTTTGCGCGCATGTCCTCCTCGATCGAGTTCACCCGCGGCGCTGAAAAGGCGAGGTTGACGAGCTTGCGGTTGCGGGTGTGGACCGGCGCGTCGGCGGTCAGCAAGGTGGGCACGTCGTCCCAGCCATCCTTGAGGATTTCCTTGATTTCCTCGTCCGCCTCGCGGCCCATCAGCGTGCTGAAATCGTTCGAGAAGATTTCGGGCTTGGTGTTTGCTTCGCTGCACAGCTCGTAGCTGTAGACGACGAAGGTGTTCATTTCGGGCAGGTGCTCGATCGCAATGCCCGCATCGTGCGCGGCGCGATAATAGTCGAACGGGTCGACCAGCGTCTGGGGGGCGAAGACGTTGCCTTCTGGCTTGTTCATGGCGGCGGCTCCCAACCGGAGAGAAGTGCTGGCTCGATACCTAACGCCCCCGGCCCCACACGCGCACTGCGCGAATGTGTTAGGGTCGTCTCAACTGCTTGCGAATTCGCGCTGGAATTCGCCGATGTCGAAATAGTCGCGCCACTGGATGATGAGCCCGTCTTCATTGAATTCGAACGTGCCCATCACCCTGAGCGAGGCGCGGGCGCCTTTCTTGAGACGGAAATTGTCGGTCCGTTCGGTCAGGACCGCATCGCCGCTTTCGGCGATTTCGTGGATCTCCCATTCGCACCCTTCGACATTTGCCATGAAACCCGCGACCGCCTCGCGCATCGCCGCCTTGCCGGTGAAGGGCTCCATCGGAATGTTGTGCCAGACCACGTCCTCGGCGCACATCGCGTACATCGCCTCCATGTCGCCGCTGTTCCAATGGTCGACGAAGGCTCGGACCTTGTCGGTATTGCTCATGTATCCTCTCCCGAAATGTAGTTCAGCGCATTGGCCACGGCCCGCCGGACATGCCCATTGTCATAGGTCGCGGGGCCGTCGCCGAATTGGAGGTAGATGACAGGCGCATCGAGCGCGCGTGCCTCCCAGCCGACGCAGTTCGAGCCGGGCGGGTGATCCCAGCCTGCCCGGCTGAACATGTCGCCTGCCACTGCATTGGCCGCGGAATGGAAGTTTTCCGATGTGAAGGAGAAGCCCTCGGCGCGGATCAGCGGGGTGACGGCGCTTTCGTCGATGGGGCACAGGTAAAGTTCGTCAGTGACGGCGAAGCGTTCCGGAAGGCCCGCCGTGACCGGGTGATCGACAACGACGCGCGCCGAGTATTCGACATCGTGGCGATAGCCCGAATCCGGAAACACGCGCCCGCGCCATTTTCCGGGCTGGTAAAAGAACTTCCCGCCGAGCCAGTCGTGCCACGCATCCCATTCGTCCCATCCGGCAAGCGCATGGTGCAGCGCGACCGCGCCGCGCCCAGCCTCAAAACGCCGCGTTATCGCTCGTACAAAGTCCGGCGAGGGCGGCCGGGTCGTCACCGTGCCGTCGGCGAAGGTATAGCCCGGCATGTCGTAGAAGAGCAGCGCGTCCGCTTCCTCCGCCGCGCCGCGCGCAATCTCATCCTCCGCTTCGGGGTGGACGAGATGGGTCACATCCCATTCGCCGAGCGCGTGAATGAAGGCCTCGAAGGGCTCCTCCTCGTAGGGATGCCCGCCCGAGAGGACCAGCAGGGAACGCATCAGGCGATCTTGAGAATCATCTTGCCCTGGTTCGACCCGGCGAAGAGGCGCATGAAGCTGTCGAAGGCGTTTTCCAGCCCTTCATCGACATGCTCGTCGATGGAGATCTTACCGGCCGCCGCCCACTCGCCCATCTGCGCCGCCCCCTCGCCGAAACGCTCGACGTAATCGGCGACGAGAAGCCCGCGGATCTGCGCGCGCTTGACGATCAGCTGCCAGAGATTGCGGATGCCGCGCGGCTCGGTGTTGTATTCGCTGATGAGCCCGCACAACCCGACCCGGGCATGGAGGTTGACGTTCATGAGCCCCGCATCGAGGATTTCGCCGCCGACATTCTCGAAGATGACGTCGACGCCGTCCGGGCAGGCCTCGGCGATGGCTTTTGTCAGGGCCGCTTCGTCCTTGCCCTTGTAATCGATCGCCGCATCGAAGCCATATCGCTCGGTCAGCCTGGCGCATTTCTCAGGCCCGCCCGCGATCCCCACCGCGCGGCAGCCCTTGATCTTCGCAAGCTGCCCGACGACGCTGCCGACCGCTCCGGCAGCGCCCGTCACCAGCACGGTTTCGCCTTCCTTCGGCTCGCACACTTCGAGGAAGCCGAAATAGGCCGTCATCCCGACCGCGCCGAACAGCGAGAGGTAATTGGTGACTTCGGGAACCATGCCGGGGTCGATCGGCTGGGTGAAACCGCCCGAGACACCGATGGAATAGTCCTCGAGCGCGTTGAGTCCCATCACCCACATGCCCTTGTCGAATCCTTCGGCCCGGCTTTCCTCGACCACGCCGATCGTCGTCGCGCGCACCGGATCGCCGAGCGGGATCGGCGGCATGTAGTTCCCGCCCGCATCCATCCACCCGCGCATCGCCGGATCGAGCGAGGCGTAATGGTTGCGTATCAGGAACTGCCCCTCCTCGAGCGCGGGGGTCGGCTCGGTGACCAGTTCGAAATCATCGCGCACGGGCTCGCCATCGGGGCGACGCTGCAACAGAAAGCGCCGGTTGTCGGGCATGGGTTGTCCTTGTTCTGGTTATCGGAAAGTCAGGCAGCGACGAGCTTCACCGGGATCGCGCTCTGCAGCGCCTGCCCGGTGATCGGGTCGATGTCGATCGTGTCGCTGGTGAGCCGGTTGGTCGAGGAACCCCGCGTGCGCACGTCCTCCTTCGAGGCGTCGGCATCGCCATAGGCGTGCGCCATGGAAACCAGCCCGCGGCGAACCTTGTCGCTCGCCTTGACCACGCCGTGAATGGTCGCGTGCGGAGAGCTGATCTCGACGATGCCGCCTTCGACGAGGCCGAGAGCCTTGATGTCGTCGGGGTGGATATAGGCCGGGTTGGTAGTGGTCTTCTGCTGCAATTTCTTCAGCGGATGTCCGATCGAATTGAACCGTGTCTTCGACCGCCGGCTGATCAGCTTGAAATCGTAGCCCGCCTTGAGCGGCGGGTTGTCGGCATAGCGCAGGATCGCTGCGGGCATGTCGCCGCAGGCGAGGTCGAAGCGGTGAAATTCGCTTTCATCGGCCGGTTCGACGACCGGATGCTTGTCCGAATAGATCACGGCCGCGCCGCCGTTGGCCGCGCAATCGCGCCGTACCTGGCTGGGCGGGACAAGGCATCCGGCGACCGACAGGTCGAGAAATTCCTCCTTCGTCGGCTTGCGATCCGTCGGCAGAGGGCCGCCCGCGAGCTGCATGGTGAGCCCGAGATGCTTCGCCAGCGTCCAGAACATCTCCCATTCGTCGATCACGTCGCCCGGTGGGGTCGCGACCGCCTCGACATAGCGGGCATAGGGCTCCTCGTGCCACCATTCGGACAGGTTGGTGATGTCCTCGCGCTCGAGGCATTGCGAGGGGGCGAGCACGACATCGGCGCGTCGTGCGCTCGCGCTCATCCAGGGGTCGATCTGCACGAACAGGTCGAGATCGTCGAGCGCGCGGACCATCTTCTGCTGGTCCGGAAAACCCACGACCGGATTGCCTCCGACCGAGATGAAGGCGCGCACCTGCCCCTTGCCCTGCGTGAGGATTTCATCGGCAAGCACGTTGCACGGCATCTCCCAGCCGAGATGGCCAAGGCCGCGAAAGCGCGATTTCGGCATCCCTTCGGCCCCGAACATCGGCACCGGCGGGGCGACCTGCGCGCGGCGCTGGCCCTGTGCCGGGGTGAAGACACCGGGGATCGCGGCCTTTTCGCCCTCCTGCTTGAATCGCGCGCAAACCGTGTTGAGGCAGGTGACGAGATATTCGGTGAGCGTGCCGTTGCCGGCCATTTCGGGGCCCGTTCCGGTCACCGCGCAGCCTTTCGTCCCGCTCGCGAACATGCGCGCGGCGGCGGTGATCTGGTCGGGTTCGAGCCCGGCGCGTTCCGCTGCGACCGCGGGCGTCATGGTGGCAACCGCCTGCGCCAGCTCGTCGAAGCCGTCGACATGGGCGGCGACGAAATTGCGATCGTAGAGTTCCTCGGCGATGATGACATTGAGCATTCCGGCGAGGAGCGCCGGGTCCTCGCCCGGCTTGACCGGCAGGTAAAGATCGGCGAGCCGCGCAACGTCGCTTTCGCGCGGGTCGGCGACGATCAGCTTCATGCCCTGCGCCTGCCGGTCGCGGATGCGGCGCGAGGGGCTGAACGGAGGAACCCCGCCCACGGGCGCATAGTGCGAGACGATCGGATTGTTGCCGATGAACATGGCAACGTCGCTTTCGGAGAAGGTGTTCGGCCCGCCCATCCACCTTCCGTAGCGCATCGTGGTGTAGACCTTGGCCGGCTGGTCGAGCGTGACCGAGGTGTAGAAATTGCGGGTTCCGACGGCCTGTGCAAAGCTGAGGCTGGCGGCCATGGCGGACGAGTTCTGAAAGCCGCCCGAACCCATGAAGACCGCGACCGAATGCGGCCCGTGTTCATCGATGATCCGGCGCAGCTGCCTGGCGACATGCTCCAGCGCCTCGTCCATCGGCGTCTCGACGAATTCGCCCGCCTCGTCGCGGACGAGAGAGTGCTTCAGGCGATGCTCGGCGTTGTGCGAATCCGGCAGTTCTCGGCCCTTGAGGCACGTATATCCGCCATAGGCCGGGTCGTCGGGATCGCCGCGCACTTCGAGCACCTTGCGCGCGCCCTCGCCCGTGACCTCGACATCGACCACCATCGCGCAATTGGCATGGCAGAAGCGGCAGAACGTCTTGTGCGTCTCGATACCCATCGCACCTCTCCTTTTTCGGGCCGGAGGATAGCACAGGCCGTAGCGTCAGCGACTGACACTTTTGGCCGTGGAGAGCGCGCCTCCGCCCCCGCAATAGAGTTGCCAACCAAAGGAGGATTGCATGCCCACCACCACCCGCCAATGGCTCCTCAACGGACATCCGCGCGGCCGCGGCATCCAGGAGGGCGATTTCAAGCTGGCCGAAACCGAGATCGGCGATCCCGATGACGGCGAGATGCTGCTCAAAACGCATTATCTCGGCTTCGACCCGGCGCAGAAGGGCTGGATGGAGAACATCGCCGATTACGTCGCGCCGATGGCGATTGGCGATGTGATGCGCGGCAGCGGCATCTGCGAGGTGGTGAAGAGCAATAACGGCCGCTTCGCCGAAGGCGACATGGTCTTCGGCACGACCGGCTGGCGCGAATGGCTCGTCTCGGACGGCGAGGGGCTGACGAAGGTGGACACCGAATTGTCGCCCACAGCCGTCCTCTCGGTGCTCGGCACGACCGGGCTCACCGCCTATTGCGGGCTGTTCAAGGTCGGAAAGCCCGTCGCGGGCGACACCGTGCTCGTCTCGGGCGCGGCGGGCGCCACCGGGAGCATTGTCGGCCAGCTTGCGAAGATCGCGGGATGCCGCACGGTCGGCATCGCGGGCGGCCCGGAAAAGTGCAAATGGCTTGTCGAGGAGGCGGGATACGACGCCGCGATCGACTACAAGGCGGGCGGCGTGAAGGAGCAGATCAAGGAGCATTGCCCGCGCGGTGTCGATGTCATCTACGACAATGTCGGCGGCTCGATCCTCAACGACATGCTGAGCCAGATCGCGACCGGAGCGCGCGTCGTCATATGCGGCGGGATCAGCCGTTATGAAACCGGACAGCTTCCCGCCGGCCCCGAAAACTACTTCAACCTCGTCTTCCGCCGCGCGAGCATGGCGGGCTTCATCGTGCTCGACTGGGCAAGCGAGTTTCCCGCGATCCGCAAGCGGCTCGAAGGCTTCGTCAAGGATGGCCGTCTGCAATATCAGGAGGACATCCAGCACGGCTTCGAGAACGCGCCGGACACGCTGCAGCGACTGTTCACCGGCAAGAATCGCGGCAAGCAGATGCTCAAGCTCTGACGGCTCAGGACAGGTCCTCGGGGCGGTTCACGTTGAGGAGCGGCGCGGCCAGAGGGACCCGGCGCGCCGCGATGCGGTCCGCAAAGCCATAGAGCGCACGGCCGCCCTCCTCGATGAAGTCGGCGAGGTCGTCCGTCGCCGTGACCGGCCAGAGCCCCACCACCGGCTGGTCGGCGACGACGCCTGCGCCCTCTCCCGCGAGCCGGGTCGCGAGGTCGGCGGGAAGGTCCGGGCAATCCACCCCGGCGGACAGGACATGGGTGAAGCCGTGCGTTTCCGCGAAAACGAGCGCGGCTTGGAGCCCGCCGAGCGGGCCGAGGCCGGGAGACGGCAGGTCGGATACGCAGCCGAAGCCGGGCTCCTCGCGCCCGCACACGATCAGCGCGGTGGTCTGCCCGCCCAGTGCATCGGCCACATGGTCGATCAACCGCCGTCCGCGCCACGCCGCATGCGCCTTGTCGCTGCCGAAGCGGCGAGCCTGCCCACCGGCGAGAATCGCTCCGAGCAGACTAGTCAAATGCCTCGGTCGCCACGCCTTGCGAATTGTAGACCGGCCCTTCGGCATCGACGCGATACTTGCGGCTCACCGCACCCGTAAGGCCAAAATTGCCGATGTGATCGCGCATCCCGGCATAGGCCTGGCCGGCAAAATGCGCGGCGAGCGCCTCCTCGCTCTCCCATTCCTCGAACACGTTGACCCGCGCAGGATCGTGGCCATCCGCGCTCCAATCGTATGCGAGGCATCCGGGCTGTTCGAGCGCGGCGTCGATATGCGGCCTGGCGCTGGTCAGCGCCTCGGCGCGCTGCGCCGGGTCGAGGTCGATCTGAGCGGCAATGACGATCTTGGCCAACGGGCTTATCCTTCCTGCGGATTGTATTCGGCGACGATGGCGAAGGCGCGCTTCGTGTAGACCCAGCGCCCGCCGCGCTTTTCCAGCTCGTCGGTATAAAGGCCACCGATCATGCGGGTCGTGCCGTCCTTGGCCTTGAGCACTTCCTGCGTCTGGATGCGCGATATTGCGGCGTTTCCGTCGACCTCGATCGAGGCGGGCACGCAGGAAAAGCTCACCGCGTCGAAATTTGCCATCGCGCCAAGCCATGTCTCCACGATCGCCTCGCGGCCTTTGAGATGCATGCCCATGAAGTCCCAGTCGGCGTCCTCGGCCCAGACCGAGGCCCACGTCTCCTTGTCCATGCGGACCACGCCATCGCCATAGATCTCCGCCAGTTCGCGGATTTCGAGGCGGTCCTCGATCGGTCCTGTGAACATCGTGTCCTCCCTTTCGCTTTCCTGCGGCTATCCGGGAGCGGGCGCGAAGGGACAATGGATACTTTTGTGAAGGGCGCTCATCCCCGCGGCAGCCTAGAACGGCAGACGTCCCGGCATTGCAGAACATGAAAAGGAGCACGTCATGGGCCAGCTCGAAGGCAAGACCGCCGTCATTCTCGGCGCGGCTACGCCCGGAAACATCGGGCAGGTGACCGCCCGCCTGTTCGCGGCGGAAGGCGCACGGGTAATGGTCGCGGGACGCCATGAAGATGCGCTCGCCGATCTCGCCGAGGAGATCGGCGGGCATTACGCGCTGTGCGATATTTCCAGCCACGAGGAGGTTCACGCCCTCGCGCAGAAGGCCCGCGAAACGATGGGCCGGGTCGATGCGGCGATCAACACGACCGGCTGGGGCCTGCTGGCCAGTTTCCTCGAGATCACGCAGGAAGAGCTGGACCGCATCACCGACCTCCAGTTCAAGGGCGTGCACCATTTCCTGCAGGCTTTCGTGAAGGTGATGGGCGAACAGGAGCCGACCGGCGGTTCGCTGATCTCGCTGTCGTCGGCCTCGACCAAGGCGCTGCTCAACAACCACGCCGCCTACATCGCCTCCAAAAGGGCGGGCGAGGCGATGATCGAATGCGTCGCCAACGATTACGGCCATCTCGGGATCAAGGCGAACACCGTCTCGCCCGCCTTCACCCACAGCCCCATGACCGAAGGCGCCTTTGCGACCCCCGGCCTCGTCGATGCCTTCCTGCCGCGCTATCCCCTCGCCCGGCTCAATACGAGCGAGGACGTCGCCCAGGCCTGCCTGTGGCTGTGCAGCGACCAGGCCTTCGTCACCGGCCAGAACATCCAGCCGAACGGGGGCGTGATCCTGCGCGGAAATCCGCAGGCGCGCGACATCGAGGCCGCCGTGGGCGCGGCGATGGCGAAGATGCAGTCCGAAGACGGCTGACTTCCGGAGCCCCAGCCAAGGCTGGGGCTTCCCCGCCAGGCTCAAGATACCTGCCTTCGCAAAGGGCCCCGTCGGTTCGGAGACCACGCGTCAATACTGCGTCGTTCCCCCGTCGACGCTGATCTGCGCGCCGGTGATGCCAGCGCCTTCGGGCGAGGCAAGCAGCAGGGCGACTGCCGCGATTTCCTCGACCGTGTTGGGCCGCTTGATCGCGCTTTCGGCAGCGAACATGTCGATCATTTCCTCGAACTCCATGCCCATCGCCTTGGCGGTCGCCGGGCCGTTGTTGCGAATGATGTCGGTGATGACGAGGCCCGGGCAGATCGAATTGACCGTGATCCCCTGCTCGCCGACTTCGCGCGCGAGGCTCTTGGTGATCCCGTTAACCGCGTGCTTGGCGGCGGTGTATGCGGTGAGGACCGGCTTGCCGTGCTTGCCCTCCATCGAGGAGATGTTGATGATCCGCCCGCTGTTCTTCTCCAGCATCGTGGCGAGCGCGCGGCGGGTCGCCCAGAAGGTCGAATAGACATTCCACTTCATTGCCTCGTCGAACGCCTCGTCCGACAATTGCGCGAGCGGCTGGAGATCGCCGGCCCCACCGGCGTTGTTGACGAGGATGTCGATCGTGCCGAACTGCTCGACGACCCCATCGACGAAGCCTTCCACGTCAGCTTGGTTCATCGCGTCGCCCGCGAAGAAGGCAACACGGTCCCTGCCCCCGCGACCGACGCGCAATTCCTCGACCACGCGCTCGCCCTTTTCACGGTTGCGGGCGAACAACGCGACCTTTGCCCCTTCGTGCAGGAACGCTTCGGCGATTCCGCGTCCCAACCCTGCCGTGCCCCCGGTGATGGCGGCGACCTTTCCTTCGAGTTTCATGGCATCTGTCTCCCTCGCATGGGTTCTGCCTAGCCGTGCGCAGGCGTGCGCGCACCTTGCCAAAATGACGAATTGGCATTGCGCGCGAGCAGACGATGATGGCGGCCATGGAAACGGTCGACATCATCATCCTGGGCTGCGGCCCTGCCGGAATGACAGCCGCGCTCGCCGCGCACGAGGCGGGGGCGAGGGTCGCGCTCATCGAGCGTTTCGACCGCGTCGGCGGTACGGGAGCGGTGTCGGGCGGCGTCATCTGGGTCGCCGACAATCCGCGCCAGCGCGCGGCGGGCATGGACGACAGCCGCGAGGACGCG
>JGI12210J13797_11173881_pt1 | contig 29174 bp, 24 predicted proteins | sample ElkSlonscriptome_3_FD_13797 | JGI IMG/M metagenome (IMG submission 13797) | reverse complement strand
TAAGCTAGTTGCTCATCAGTCATATAATGACTAATTAATGCAATTAAGTTAATAAAGTATTTTGAAGAAAGTTGTATTTGGAATAAAAGTACGTGGTATGAGAAGAACTATACCGGTTCTTTGTGGTTTTTCAGCGTAGAGGGTTGAGCCATCCATCCCCACTTACTACAATGTTGTTTCATAGAAGCTTTGAACTTTTCCCGATCTTCAGGAGGCATATTACGCCACTTTTCTTCAAATTTACGCTTCCAGGCTCGTTTACGGGCTATGCTACCTCCACCCCAGCGACCTTGCCCCAAACTGCTAAAAAGTATTTTTGATAGCACTATTAAGCCTATTGACTGCCCAAACGAAATGGATGGACCATTAAATAGCGATGGTACTAACCAATTCCAAAGTAACATCACAACTGTACTAAGTGCCAAAATGACGATGGCTATTAAGGCGATCATCTTAAAAAACCAATATACTTTCATTTTTAATTAATGTTCATGGTTTGATTTAATTGCGTAGATCGTCGTATAAACTTTGAAGCCTCTTCCGTAGAAATAATACGGCGTACCGCTTACGTGAAAGTAAAGTATTGACTGATGTTTTGGTAGCGGCACTGATTTCTTTGTAGCTAAGGTCTTCAAATTCGTGCATCACAAACACCTCTCGCTGCTCTTCCGGCATCTCTTCCAGTGCATCTTCTACTGCATGCCAAATTACCGAGCGCATCAATTCACTTTCGGGATGACTGCTGAGATCAGATAGCATATCCTCCAGCCGTAAGGCAGTTTCACCTTCGGCAAAACTTGCCGACTGCTCGCTAAAGTTGCGGGGCTTCTTTTTACGATACCGGTCTGTAATCTTATTGCGAGCTACGGTAAATAGCCAGGAGGTGACTCGGTCAATAGACTTAACCGTTCGGTAGGCTTCCGTAAACTGATAAAATACGTCTTGTAATATATCTTCGGCTTCTTCTCGGTCGGGTATTCGCTGCTGGATAAAGCTTAACAAACGCGGACGTTCACGTTGTACTGTTAAACTAATCTCACTCTCCTTGCGCGGAACCAGACCACCGGTTAAACTCAGTGCTTCCATGATTCTTGGTAAGACGTATTAACGCAAAAAAAATTGTAAAGGTTAAGACGGAGACCGGATTCCGAAGACTGGAAGACGCGGAAAGGAGGACGGAATACGGAAACCAATAATTTGTTTATTCTCCGTACTCCCTTTTCTCCATATCAGTTGCGCCCAGACTCCAGAGTCCGGTCTCCGGCTTCCGTTTCCTTAGGAAAGCCCCGGTCGCGCATGAGTGCATCGATCTCAGCATTGCGACCTCGGAACTGGCGGTAGGCTTCGGAAGGGTCCATTGCATTGCGCGGAGCAAAAAGGTACTTTACTAATTTGTCAGCAAGCTCTTTATCGTAGAACCCGTCCGGGGCATCGGCAAAAGCTTCGGCAGCATCGGCAGTGAGTACATCAGCCCACATATAGCCGTAGTAAGCCGTTGCGTAGCCCTCGCCGGAGAATACGTGACTGAAGTGGGGAGTGCGGTGGCGCATTACCACTTCTTCGGGCATATTCATAGCCGCTAGAGTTTCTTTCTCAAACTGATCTACATCCAAGTTTTCTGGGTCAGCCAAATGAAGCTTCATATCTATTAGCGCGGAGGCTAAGTATTCGGTAGTAGCGAAGCCCTGATTGAAAGTATCCGCTTTTTTAATCTTGTTGACTAGTTCCTGGGGCATTGGCTCGCCCGTTTCGTAATGAACTAGGTAATTCTCAATTACCGGATCGGTAGATAGCCAACGTTCTAGCAGTTGCGATTGAAACTCGGTGTAATCGCGAACCCCGCCGTTGAGGGTAGGGTAGCGCACATTGGATGAAAAGAAGTGCAGGGCATGACCAAATTCATGGAAGAAAGTGGTAGCATCATCCCAGGAAACCAATACCGGTTCGCCGGGAGCAGGTTTTACAAAGTTAGAGTTGTTGGATGCCAGTACGGTTTCTTTACCATCAAAGGTTGTGTGACTGCGGTAAGTGGTTGCCCACGCTCCCGAACGCTTCCCAGTGCGAGCAAATGGGTCAAGATACCATAGCCCAATATGCTCACCGGAGGTTTTATCAGTTACTTCCCATACTTTCACATCTTCGTGGAATATGGGTACTTTTCCATCGGGTACCGAAGTAAAATTATAGTTGAACAGTTCACCCGCCACAAAGAACATCGCTTCCCGTAACTTATCCAGTTGTAAGTACGCTTTCACTTCGTCCGAATCCAGATCGTACTTCTGCTGCCGAACCTTTTCAGCGTAGTAACGATAGTCCCAAGGCTTAATGGTGATGGTATCTCCTTGAGCATCGGCAACTGCCTGCATATCTTCCACTTCTTCAGCTACCCGAGCAATAGCTGCGGGCCATACGGCGTTCATCAACTCCATCGCATTCTCTGGATTCTGAGCCATGCGGTCTTGCAATCGCCACTCGGCGTAGTTATCGTAACCCAGTAAATTAACCCGCTCTTTGCGTAGCTTCAAGATTTGTTCAATCAACTGATTGTTATCGTGTTCATCGCCATTATCGCCCCGCGAATAGTAGGTACGCCACACTTTCTCCCGCAAGTCTCGTTCATCAGAATAAGTCAGAAACGGATCCATTGCCGAGCGGGTATTGGTGACCGCGTACATATTTTCTTTGTCCCGATCAGTCGCGGCATTACTATAAGCACTAACAAGCGATTCGGATAAGCCACTGAGCTGATCTTCGGAAAGATAAGTGACGTAGCCTTCTTCATCGGCCAGCACATTGTTAGAAAATTGGGTGTAGAGTTTAGAAAGCTCCTGGTTAATTGCTGCGTACCGCTTCTTCTTTTCTTCGTCCAACTCAGCCCCATTCATCTGAAATTGCTTATAGGTCAACTCTACTAATCGCTGCTGATCATCTTCTAATGGTTCCTGCTGAGCTTCCTCATAGACGGACTTGATTCGCTCAAACAGCTCTTTATTCTGGGAGATTTTTGAGGAGTATTCTGATAGTTTAGGAGCCATCTCACGCTGCACTTCCCGAAACTCCGGTGACGACTTATTACTGCTGTAAATGCCGTAATAGGTAAACACCCGGCTTAGCTCTTTGCCGGCTCGTTCCATAGCCACGATGGTGTTCTCAAAGGTAGGAGCTGCCGGATTATTGGCGATAGCGTCTATCTCCTGCAAGCTCATTGCCATACCCTGTTCTAGAGCAGGTTTTACCGCCTCAATAGTCATTTCATCAAAAGCAGGTACCCCGCCGTAGGGACCGGACCATTCTTCTAGTAGTACGTTCGTGGTGTCAGTTAAATAATTAGAATCCAATGCTGTTTCTTTAGGGTGATAACTGGATAAAAAGATTAGAGAGCAAATGCTTAGAACAAAAAGGCTGGTGTTGGGTAGTCTCATAGTTACTTCTTCAGGTTGATATCTACGAGATAAACGAAGATAACCGGATAAAGTGTTCCACATTTATTAAGAGAAAACTTTGACTATGAAATGTTCACTGATAACTAGATTGTCAGCATTGCTTTGAGAGAACCCTATGTTCCTAGCCAAGAAAAATCTTATTTTGGCTAGAAACTAGCAACCCTTAGCCAAGGTTGCGTAGGAAATGGCGAATTATCTGAAAAGAAAACATCAGTTGGATAGTTTAACCATGCACTATCTTAGCATATTCTTTTTTGTACTTGGAGGGAGTTCTATTGGTAATATCCCGAAATTGCTTGTTGAAATTGGAAAGGGACCGATAGCCGCACTCGTAGCTAATTTGGGCAATATTCATCTGGTTCTCCTGCAACAGCTTACAGGCATGACCAATACGAATATCACTGACAAAAGCAGAAAAAGTTTTATTAGCCCGAACTTTGAAATACCGGCTAAAAGAGGAAGGAGTCATATTGGCCAAACTAGCCGCGGTTCCTAAGCTAATATTCTGCTTGTAGTTACGCATCACGTAATCGTGCACTCGGTTCATCCGCTCAGTATCAGTTTCATTAATTCGGTGCGTGTAGCCCACACTGGAAATTAACCTGTAATCGGAAGAATGAGCGAGCAGGTTAATGGTTTCCAGTAAGCAAAGTACACTCGGAAAACCCTTTGTGTGGAGTAGGGATAACATCTTTTCCTTCACCTTGCGATTCGTATCGCCAAAAATAGCCAGACCCAACTGGGCCCGCTCAAACAACTGCCGTACTTTACTCATCTCCTTTTTTTGCAGAAGACCTTCTCCCAGAAAATCTTGGTGAAAGTAAATAACTATTCCCCGAGTGTTTAAATCATTTTCCTCCTGAAAATAGATATCGTCACTATGCCAGAGGTGCGGCAGATTAGGCCCCGTGAAGACCATATCGCCCGGTTGGAAAGGTTGCACATCGTCTCCGATAAAGCGCGTACCAGTCCCTTCCAGCACAACGAATAACTGATAGTCAGGGTGGGCGTGCCAGTTGGGGTCAAAGTAAGGCTCCTGTAAATCTTGTATGACAAAAACATCAGAATCTGGTATAGAGACTTTATTGACCGCAGCCCGCATAGTTACATTTATTTATCTCAATAATTTAGATTTTTTAGCAGAAAAAGCAAAATACAGTTAGTATTAGTCAAAATATAGAAAGCATTGTTTGCAAATATTTGCGAGATTGGATGTTCTTTTTACAAAGAATCTATTCTTAGATAATTATTCTGAGCTAATATGAAGAATATTACAACATTCAGCACCACCTTGCTTATCGGAGTAGCATTATTGCTATTTGGCTGTCATTCCCCAAAGACAGCTTCAACTCAGGAGACGGATCCTCATGCCATAAACATCCTGTTTTTAGGCCACGATTCGGAGCACCATGATTCCGAAAAATACATGCCAATGCTGGCTTCAGCCCTGTACCCTCGTGGAATTGCCCTTTCATACACTGAAGACCCCAATGATTTGAATTCCGAAAATCTATCCAAGTACGACGGATTACTCATCTACGCCAATCACGATGAAATTACTTCCTCGCAGGAAGAAGCGTTATTAGAATACGTGCGAAGCGGGCATGCTTTCATTCCCGTTCATAGTGCCAGCTTCTGCTTTCGTAATTCTCCCGAATACGTAGACATGGTGGGCGGGCAATTTTTGAGACACGAAACGGGCACTTTTGTGGCTTATATCACTCAAGCCGATCATCCGGCGCTGAACGGAGTAGAAGAATTTAGCACCTGGGATGAAACCTACGTCCATCATAAAATTGCGGAAGATATTAACGTGTTGATGGAGAGAGAAGAAAGCGACCCTGGGGAAGCCGGCCAGCAAGAGCCCTGGACCTGGACCAAAACCTACGGTGAAGGTAAAGTATTCTACACCGCTTACGGCCACGATGAGCGCACCTGGAGTCAGCCCGAATTTCATGATCTGATGGAAGCGGGCATTTTGTGGGCGGTAGAAGATGAAGTGAAGGAGCCGTGGCAGGCTTATGTAGAGACCCTACCGGAATTAAAGTACGAAGACCGGGCTAATATTCCGAACTACGAAAAGCGCGACCCGGCCCCACAGTATCAGCTACCGCTTTCTCCGGAAGAGTCCAAGAAACTCATTCAAGTGCCGATTGACTTTAATCTGGAGCTATTTGCCTCCGAGCCGGATGTCATCAACCCCATTTCCATGGATTGGGATGAACGCGGACGGTTATGGGTCATCGAGACCGTAGATTACCCTAACACGGTACGAAACCAGGATGGTGTGGGCGATGATCGTATCAAAATTTGCGAAGATACCGATGGCGACGGGAAAGCCGATAAATTCACGGTATTTGCCGAAAATTTGAATATTCCGACCAGCCTAGTTTTCGCTAACGGTGGAGTCATTGTCTCTCAGGCTCCCCATTTCCTGTTTTTTCAGGACACCGACGGCGATGACCGGGCCGATGTACGAAAAGAACTGGTAAGCGGTTGGGGCACTTTCGATACCCACGCCGGACCATCCAACCTGACCTACGGACCCGACAACTGGATTTGGGGGGTGGTTGGCTATTCTGGTTTTGAAGGAACTATCGCGGGAGAACAATGGGACTTTGGTCAGGGAGTGTACCGGTTTAAGCCCAATGCCTCGGATTTTGAGTATCTGACTCGTACCAGCAACAATACCTGGGGGCTGGGCTTTACCGAAGACTTTGATGTGTTTGCTTCTACTGCCAACAATACCCACAGTGTGTACCTGGGTATCCCGAATAATTACCTGAAAAATGTAGATGGCATACCCGCACTCGGAAGCTCCAAGATTGACGGGCACTACGCCATGCAGCCCATCTCCACCATACGGCAGGTAGACGTATGGGGAGGCTTTACGGCGGCGGCGGGTCACCGTTTCTATACGGCTCGTAGCTATCCGCAAAAATACTGGAACCAGATGGCTTTTGTGTGTGAACCTACCGGTCAGTTGGTACATCAGGCCCGAATTGAGAAAGAAGGAGCTGGCTTCGTGGAAAAGAATGCAGGTAACCTCTTTGCGGGAGCCGATGAGTGGGTATCTCCGGTAGAAGCGAAAGTTGGTCCCGACGGAGCCGTATGGGTGGCCGACTGGTACAATTTTATCGTGCAGCACAACCCCACTCCTAATGCCGATCGAGGGGGTTACAATGCGGAAAATGGTGATGGTAATGCCTATATTAATCCGTTGCGCGACCGGCAGCACGGTCGCATCTGGCGAGTGGTTTATCAAGAAGCTGAACCCTACGAACCTATGGCGCTTAGCATGGATGATCCGGAAGGGCTAGTAGCGGCACTCAGCCACGATAATATGTTCTGGCGTACTACTGCGCAACGCTTGCTGGTAGAACGAGGCGAAGAAGATGTGCTACCGGAACTGTACGAGCTGGCAAAAAAGACAAGAACAGACGAAATGGGGCTTAGCCCGGGAGCTTTCCACGCACTATGGACGATGCACGGACTGGGTGCCTTGGACGGCTCTAATGAAGAAGCCTATCGGATAGTAGTGAAAGCACTTGACCATCCGACGGCCGGAGTGCGGCGAGCGGCGGCTCAGGTATTGCCCCGCACCCCTTGGGCTAATCAGGCAATTTTACGGGCTAATCTGGCGGAAGATGATGATCCTCATGTTCGTTTGACGGCGGTGCTGGCGCTTTCCGAAATGCCGCGATCTAATGGTTTGGGGCAAAAGCTATACTCGCTCAGCCAGGAAGAAAATATTCAGGGTGATAACTGGCTCGCCCGTGCCACCTACGCTGCGGCGGCACATCACCGCGAGGGGTTTATGAATACCTACTTAACCGAGAACCCCGAATATGAAGATGTACAGGTAAAAAAAGCCAGTATGGTTCCGCGAGAACATCCAAACCACGATGATTCCGATTGGAACACCATGCAACTACCCCAACTAATAGAGGATGCAGGATTAGATATTGATGGCGTCGTTTGGTTCAGAAAAAAAATAACGATTCCGGATGGATTTGCTGACCAAGCAGGAATGATTTCTCTAGGACCTATTAATGACTCCGATGAAACCTGGGTAAACGGAATTAAGGTAGGAGGGCTTGAAGACAGTTACGACAAAGACCGGAAATACGTAATTCCGGCTCGGGTACTCAAAGCAGGTGAAAATACTGTTGTGGTTCGAGTGCAAGATAATCAGAATGTAGGAGGGTTTAGCGGCGAGGCGAATCAGCTTTTTGTGCAGGTCGGCAACCGGCGAATATCGTTGGTGGGAGACTGGCGTTATGAAGTAGGCGAGGAGTTTGGAAGAGAAACCAAAAATATATTTGAGGGAGAGCAAACAATCGCCTCGCTGCTGATGGATACTTATTGGAACCGGCCGGAAGAACCGGTAGCCGAAGTGGAGATAGAAAACGAAGATGCCATTATCGTGCAAATCAAGACGGTAAAAAATGCCATGAAGTATGATATTGGGGAGTTTGTAGTAGAAGCTGGTCGGCCGGTGAAAATCATCTTTGAAAACCCCGACTTTATGCAGCATAACTTGTTGATTATTCAACCGGGTACGCTGGAGACGGTGGGAGCGGCGGCTGACAAGTTAGCGTCTAATCCGCAGGGGGCTGACATGCAATACGTACCCGATATGGAGGAAGTCATGTACAATACTCCGCTTGTAGATCCGGGTGCTACCGTAGAACTGACGTTTACCGCTCCAGAGAATCCCGATGAATACCCTTTCGTTTGTACCTTCCCCGGTCACTGGCGCATTATGCAGGGCACGATGAAAGTAGTTAACCCTCAGGCGATTTAGCGCGAAACTATATCAAACTCAATATCGACGATAGACATAAAATTTATGATTACTTTTGGCGTAAGCACCTGGCTTTGGTCTTCTCCGTTTTCTACTGATACTATTGAGCTTTTTCCCAAGATCAAATCAATGGGGTATGATGCGGTAGAAATTCCGGTAGAATATCCCGAAATGATTGACGGGGCGAAAGTGAAGGAAGCTTTAAATACACATGAACTTGCTCCCGTCGTCTGCGGAGCATTCGGTCCTAGTCGTGATTTAACCCATGAAGATCCAACCGTACATCAGGCTTGCTTCGATTATATAGAACAGTGTTTTGACTTATGCAATCAGTGGGGAGCTGATTTTCTGGCGGGTCCGATGTATTCCGCCGTAGGCAAAGCGCGCATGATTCCCGAAGAGCAACGAAAGGTTGAGTGGAACCGGGCGGTAGAAAACTTGCATAAGGTCTGCCAGATGGCGCAGGAGAGTGGCCTGCAAATCGCTCTGGAATCACTCAACCGCTTTGAGTCAGATTTGATTAATACTGCAGATGATCTCAACCGATTAGTGAATGATATTAATCATTCGGCCGCCAAAATATTGTTAGACGGATTCCATATGAGCATTGAAGAGCCCGACCTAAAAAAAGCGGTTGCCTCAGTAGGGGATAAACTCATCCATGTGCAGGTATCGGAAAACTACCGAGGTACTCCCGGAACGGGGCAGTTCCGCTGGGATGACTTCAAAAGCGGACTCGAGGAGATTCATTATCAAGGCTGTGTTTCTATTGAGAGCTTCACGCCGGAAGTAAAAGAACTGGCCGGGGCGGTTTGTATCTGGCGTAACCTAGCCGAAGACCAAGATACTTTTGCCTCGGATGGCCTGGCCTTTTTAAAGCAATTACTGACCTGAATAAACTCAATTTCTAAAAAAATTTTCACCATAACAACCATCAAACAAACATTATGAGCGATCAACAAATAAACATAGCCATTGTCGGACTGGGGTTTGGAGCGGAATTTATTCCAATATTTCAACGCCACCCCAACGCGAACATGTACGCCATCTGCCAAAGAACCCAATCCAAACTGGATGAGGTAGGTGACGAATTCGGTATTGATAAACGCTATACTGACTACGACGAATTATTAAAAGACCCGGATGTTGATGCGGTACACATCAATACTCCCATTCCCAACCATGCAGAGCAGTCCATTAAAGCCTTGAAAGCCGGTAAGCACGTGGCCTGTACGGTGCCAATGGCCACTACTGTAGAAGAATGCGAAGAGATTGTAAAGTTGGTACAAGAAACCGGACTGACCTACATGATGATGGAGACCGTCATCTACGCTCGGGAATTCTTGTTCATGAAAGAACTGTACGAGAAAGGTGAACTAGGCAAAGTACAGTTTTTGAAAGCTAGCCACCAGCAAGATATGGACGGATGGCCCAACTACTGGCCTGGTCTGCCACCGATGTACTACGCCACCCACTGCGTAGGCCCCGTTTTAGGGTTGACCCGCGGCGAAGCCGAATACGTTTCCTGCTTCGGTTCCGGCACCATTCGGGAGGAATTGCACCACCACTACAATTCACCTTACGCCGTAGAAACCACCCATATCAAGTTTAAGGATTCGGATTTGAGTGCTCATATCTACCGCTCACTGTTTGATGTAGCCCGGCAGTACCGCGAGAGCTTTGAGGTCTACGGAGTGAAGAAAGCCGTAGAGTGGCCGCTGATTGAAGGTGAACCGCTGGTAGTGCACACCGCCAAGAAACCCGAACCAGAGATTCCCGAAAAAGTAACGAGTCCTGATTATGCTCACTTGTTGCCTGAACCTATCCAGGGGTTCACTACCGGCGGAGTATACGACTCGGATGACAATCAGCACCTATCGTTTACCCAGGGTGCCGGACACGGTGGTTCACATCCCCATCTGGTGCACGAGTTCTTAGATGCTCTGGTCGACAAACGTTCGCCTTACCCTAATGCTCAGCAGTCGGCTAACATGACTTGCGTAGGAATTATCGCCCACGAATCGGCTAAGAAAAACGGCGAGGTTATGCGTTTGCCAGAGTTTACTTTATCTAAGTAGTGTTATGGTGTTATAATGCTAAGGTATTCAGGTTTAAGAAAACCACCTGAGTACAGAAGTGATTCTGCCAGATATATAACTTTCGGGAGTAGCTGAATTCATTTGCGAATCTGTTTCGTAGACAAAAATCAGATAAAATTTACTATAGCACTTATGTTTTAACTACATTTAAGGTAAATAATGTTTTATGAGTAAACACCATTTAGGCGAATTTGAAGAAATTGTGATGCTTAACGTCGCCATTTTGCACGGTAAAGCTTACGGCATTGCTATCATTGACGAAATGGAAAGTAGGCTCAACCGAAAAGTAAGCATTGGCTCCTTGCAAACCGTATTAAGACGACTAGAGAAAAAGGGCTATCTGGAATCTGAGTTTGGCGAAGCGACTAAACAGCGCGGCGGTAAGCGCAAACGATTCTTCACGGTCACTAACTTTGGTCAACAAGTCCTGGAAGAAGCCAAGGATCAGCGTCTTGCCTTGTGGAATGCTATTCCCTCTATTGCTTTTACGAACCCATCGTCATGAAGCAGTCCGATAGCCCTCAGCCATCTCGTTGGCCGCTCAAGTTCTTCCGCTGGTTCTGCCATCCCGACTACCGGGAAGATATTGAAGGGGATTTGCTGGAAAGGTTTGAAAGAAGATTAGCCGAGGGCGGAATAAGAAAAGCCCAATGGGAATTTAGTAAGGACGTACTACGGCTTTTTCGGCTAGGTCTAATCCGACCATTTAAACCAACACCATCACTTAACTATCAAAGTATGTTTCGAAATCATTTCAAAATTGCTTGGCGTACTCTTATCAAGCAGAAACTACATTCCATCATCAACATTACCGGATTAGCTGTAGGAATTGCCTCGTTTTTACTGATTGCCCTGTATGTGTATAACGAGCTAAGCTACGATCGCTACCACCAACATGCTGATAATATCTATCGTGTTGTAGAAAATATTCGTACGGATAGTGAGTTGCTCAGTGGGGCAACCACTTCACTTCCATTAGGGCCAACTTTAGCTCGCGATTATCCTGAAGTACTGGACTTTGTTAGGATCAGGTATAACAAACGGACAATTAGTATTGGGGACGATAATCACTTTTTAGAAGATCAATGTGTGTGGGCAGATTCCACTATATTCCAGGTATTTGATTTTCCGCTTTTAGAAGGCGACCCCAAAACAGCGTTAACCAAACCTGAGACGGTCGTACTCACTGAAAGTACTGCTCGCAAATACTTTGGAGAAGAGAGTCCGGTAGGACAGAGCTTAGAAATACAAGTTCAACCCTACCTCATTACTGGTTTGGCTGCGGATGTGCCAGAAAACTCTCACTTCACCTTTGACCTTCTCTTTCCAATAGTCTCAATCACTTCTGGTCGACCTGATTTAGCGAAAGATGGCTGGTTTATTCCAGGTGTTTATACTTACCTTTTATTAGCTGAAGGAGATAATAATACATCTAAAATAAAGGCTGCTATACCTGATTTTATAACCCGGCACACGGGTGAAGGTAGGTATGGAATGCAGTACACTGATTTTCCGTTACAGCCACTTGCTAGTATTTACCTTGCTAATCCACGCCTATTTGAAAATGGTAAGCGGGGTAACAAAAGTAATCTGTACATACTATCCGCTATTGCGATGCTTATTATGATAATAGCCAGCTTTAACTACGTAAATTTAGCGATAGCTCGGGCTTCTCGGCGGATAAAGGAAGTGGGGTTAAGAAAAATAATGGGGGTTGAAAGAAGCTTATTAATCCAGCAGTTTTTGGGTGAGTCTATCATCGTGAGTTTCCTATCTATGCTATCAGGTTTGGGAATAGCTGTCTTAACCTTACCTCTTTTTAACAGTCTACTTAATACTTCGCTGCATTTAGCCATAATGAATGAATGGAATGTCTGGGTAGGATTGCTGGTATTTAGTATACTGCTAGGTGTATTATCTGGTGCCTATCCTGCTTTTCTAATCTCAGGCTTCCATCCCTTACGCATATTCCAACAGTCGCCCCAGTCACTACGAAGCCAGGGATGGTTGAGAAAAATACTAGTAACCGCCCAATTTGCTATTTCCATGACTCTTATTGCCGGCACTTTGCTAGTGTTTGAGCAATTGGATTTACTCAGTAACGCTAAACTGGGGTTTGTTAAAGAACAAATGCTCAAAATTGATTTTAATAGAGATAAGGCAGTCAAACAGCATTTGGAATCGGTCAAATAAACGCTAGGAAATATTCCCGGGGTTACGGCTGTTTCTGCTTCCTTTCATGTTCCGGGTGAAGAATCCCTTCCTGTTCAGATGGCTTCCATAGAAACCGCCGAAGGAAAGATGACCGACACTAATTTCAACCAGTATTTTGTGGATGAAGATTTTATTCCCAACTATGGGATTGAAGTAGTGGCCGGACGGGCCTTTTCTCGCGATTACCTGGCAGATGATTCTATAGCTTTTATCATTAATGAGGCAGCAGCTAAGCAACTTGGATTTACTTCTCGTCAAACCGCTCTTGGTAGAAAAACAACTTGGGGAGAAAAAAAAGGGCGAATAATTGGGGTAGTAAAAGACTTTCACTACAAATCCCTCTATTATAAAGTTGAGCCATTATTGCTACACATCTACCGGAATCGTTTAGGCACTTTATCACTTAAGTTAGCATCGGATAATATTCCTGCGGTAATAGCCGATATTGAAAAGCAATGGAAAATACTGGCTCCTCACTTACCTTTTCAGTACTCCTTTTTAGATCAGGATTATGACTATTTATACCGAGCGGAAAAGCAGCTTAGTAAAGTAGTTAGCGTATTTAGCAGTTTAGCTATTTTCGTGGCATTTTTGGGGTTATTGGGGCTTACTTCATTTTCGGTAGAACGACGATTCAAAGAAATCGGTATCCGTAAAGTACTGGGAGCGTCAGTAAGTAGTGTGGTATTTCTGATTAGCCATGAGTTTGTTAAGCTGATCCTTATTGCTTTGATCTTAGCAATACCTATTACCTATTTTGTCATCAGCGGATGGCTCGAGAATTTTAGCCAACGTATTACTATTAATCCGTTCGTCTTTGCAGTAGCCGGAGGGGCTACATTGGTGGTAGCATGGCTGGTAGTCAGTCTCATATTGATCAAAGCTGCCCAGTCTAACCCAGTGGATGCACTGAGGAATGAATAAAAGTTGGTGCCAACCTTGTCTTAACTTTTTTGATAAAACGCTCTATCTCAAGCTGAAGGTTTCGTGAAGAATATACGAGTATCGGTGAGCAAAAGCAGTTTGTAACCTAATTTAGTTTACAACGTAAAGTAGTTTATAATCAATAGATTAAAATGATGAAAACAAGTAAAAAAGACATGACTGCCGCCGAATCTTGGAATACCATTCAGCGCATGATTAGTAATGCCAAACAGGATTTTAAAGACGATGGATACTTCTATCTGCTCTGGGGGTGGTTAGTCCTAGTAGCCAGTGTTGGTCACTATCTATTACTCACTCTTACTAATTTCGCTCACCCCTACGTCGTGTGGTCGCTCATGCTAGTTGGAATGGGATTTACTATCTGGAAAGTGGGTAAGTATCAGAAGCAACAGGTAAAAACTTACGTGGGTACCTTGATACAAAGCTTGTGGCTGGCCGTGTTTGTCGGTATTATGATTATACTGGTCGCTGCGGCCTTCGCGATTGGTTACCGGGTTGCTTACCCCGTTATTTTAGTGCTCTATGGAATAGGGATTTTTGTTTCCGGCAGCCTGTTTCGCTTTACGCCCCTAATTATTGGAGCCATCGGAACTTGGGGTTTAGCAATGGTCGCTTTCTTTGTACCATTTCAAACCCAATTGCTGTTACTGGCACTAGCTACCATGGTAGGATACATTGTTCCGGGCTACATGCTCAAATCACAGTATAGCCATGAGTAGTTTCGAGTCGCTAGACCCTTTGCTTCATTCTCAACTTCGGCTGGCAATAGTGTCTCTACTAATTGGAGTGCAAGAGGCGGAATTCAATTACATCAAAGAAAAAACAGAGGCAAGCGCAGGAAATCTCAGCGTACAAATCAACAAGCTGAAAGATGCTGGCTACCTGGATGTACAAAAAACATTCAAAGACAACTATCCGCTCACCGTCTGTAAAATCACTCGCCAGGGTATAGATGCTTTCGAGACCTACGTCAATGCTATTAAGTCTTATATCGATGCTAAACCAAAAAACGCTTAATCACTACTATTATGAACAATATAATTCACGACTCGCTGGGGGCTTTTCATGTGATGGTATCGGTACTAGCCCTTATTAGCGGTACAATGGTGCTAGCAATGAGGAAAGGAAACCGAAAGCACAAACAGGTAGGTTATTTCTACGCCTTCAATATGCTGTTAGTCAACCTTACGGCTTTTGGTATCTATCGGCTGTGGGGTGGATTCGGGCTTTTCCACGTTGCGGCAATCATTGGTCTGCTGACGCTTTTAGCAGGAATGCTACCAATTATATTTAGAAAGCCTCGCCAGAGCTATATTGGATTACATTTTAGTTTCATGTATTGGTCGATAATCGGTTTATACGCCGCCTTCATCTCCGAAACCCTCACCCGTATTCCTGAAACGCCCTTTTTCGGAATGCTGGGAATTGCTACTTTCGGAGTGATGGCCGTCGCCTCCTGGTGCTTTCGCCGCTACCAGAAAAAATGGGATCAGCAGTTTAAGCAACACACCCTAGTCAAGTAATATGAGCTTACGAACCAACTTAAAGAAACAGAAAAACCAGACTTCATCTATTTACACTCACCGGGGAGAAGGCTCTTCCCGCTTAGAGCAACTGAGCGACGGGGTATTTGCCTTAGCCATTACTTTGCTATTAATCTCATCAGAAATTCCGAGAACCAGTGAAGAACTGATCAGTTTTACCGGAGATATTCTGGCTTTCGCCGCCAGCACCATTGTTCTAATCGCAGTATGGTATCAACACTACTTATATTTTCTGAGGTTTGGCCTAAAGGATAAGCCCACCGTCGTACTGAATACTTTCTTGTTGCTGGTAGCATTGTTTTACGTTTATCCGCTCAAGTTCGTCATCAGCTTTATGCTCCGCTATTTGGGATACTTGTTGCTAGTGCTGTTCGAAGTCAAATTTGATCAAGAAGCCTTTAACACGCTGGTAACCTCAGTATCAAGCTGGGAAACACTACCGACTATTATGATTATCTACAGTGCAGGCTATTTTTCGCTCATGTTAGCCTTTGCTCTATTATACCGCCACGCCAATCGGGAAAAGGAGATATTAGAACTATCAGATGTAGAACAGTGGAAAGCTACCAAGACCATGTATCAGTATTTCATTCAGGCGGGCGTGGCGGTACTATCAATTATTATTTCTTCGGTAGCTCAGTGGACTGGGGCACCTTGGTACGCCATTGCAGGAGGGGTCGTCTATTTCCTGGTCGGCCCAGCCGTCTACCTACTGGAATACCGATTTAAACAATCTAAACTAATTGAATCATAGTCAATCTCTTCACCTTACAACCATGCGGCACGCCGTAGGGTCAATAGAGTACTATGAAAAACCTAAACCGTATACGAATTTCCCTGATCCTACTACTTAATATTTTGATAATCAGCTTATTATCTTGTGAGAAAGAAGGTGCTGATCTGGTTAAGATGCGGATCAACCACTTTACTCAGGACTGTACGGGTGTCGCTCCCCAGCAATGTTTGCTAGTTCAGCAGGGCGATCAGATTGGCACCGACGATTGGTCGCTATTTTATAGTACAATTGAGGGGTTTAGCTACGAAAGTGATTTTGTCTACGATCTTTTGGTAAAGGTACGGAAGGTTGAAAACCCACCTGCCGATGCGTCTAGCTTGGCGTATAAACTGGTTGAAATTATTGTGAAAGAGCCAAAATAGAAGTAATCGCTAAAAAGAACCTTTGTATCTTACCGCAGGTTTCCCTTTTTTAGAAATGATTTTTTATTCTCTCATTCCAACAATCAACCAACTTTTTTATGACTCAGGAAGAAATCAAGCAAGCGGTCAGCGACCATCCGGCCCACAAAGTAAAATTAGCCATCACCGATATTGACGGTATTCTACGCGGAAAGGTAGTACACAAGGATAAGTTTATGTCTATCATGGAAGGCGGCTTTGGTTTTTGCAGCGTCGTATTTGGGTGGGATGCGGTAGACACTGCGTATGATAATGGTAAGTATACTGGTTGGCACACGGGTTATCCTGATTCTGACGCTCAGTTAGATTTAAATACATTTCGAAAGATTCCCTGGGAGGAAAATCTGCCGTTTTTTCTGGGTGATTTTGTTGACAAATCGGGGGAAGGACTGGCAGTATGTCCCCGGAGTTTGCTCAAAAAAATAAAGCAGCAAGCCATCGATGTGGGGTACGTTCCGCAGTTCTCGCAGGAGTTTGAATGGTTCAACTTTGCCGAGACACCCGAAACACTAAAAGAGAAATCATTTACCAATATTGAACCACTAACGCCCGGTATGTTTGGCTATTCCCTACTCCGTAGCTCGCTGAATAGTCCTTTCTTTAACGATCTGTTTGATCTACTGCTCCAGTTTAATGTTCCGTTAGAAGGATTACATACCGAAACTGGGCCGGGAGTTTACGAGGCAGCTATTTTATACGGTGATATTCTGGAAGCGGCAGATCGGGCGGTACTTTTCAAGAATAGCGTTAAGGAAATTGCCTATCAGCACGGAGTTATGGCTACATTTATGGCTAAACCTGACCAGCAATTACCTGGTTGCAGTGGTCATATTCACCAAAGCTTGTGGGATAGTGACCAGCAAAATAACTTATTTTTTGACGAAGCAGATTCGATTGGAATGTCGCCGTTGATGCAAAGCTACGTAGCCGGGCAGCTACACTGTTTACCCCATATTTTACCCATGTACGCTCCTACTATTAACAGCTACAAACGATTGGTAGAGGGAGCCTGGGCACCCACCACCCTTACCTGGGGTACAGATAACCGAACGACTGCCCTACGAGTATTAGCCGGGGGAAAGAAGTCAACCCGCTTGGAAACCCGAGTACCGGGTTCGGACGTAAATCCTTATTTGGCTTTATCCGCCGCTCTGGCCAGTGGTTTATACGGTATAAAGAATAAACTAAAACTAGACCAGCCTAAAACAGTAGGTAATGGCTACGAAGATAATCAGTACGGAGTGTTGCCCCGTAATTTATGGGAAGCATCGCAGGCAATGAAAACCTCAGATGTCGCGAGTGAACTCTTCGGAGCTGACTTTATCGATCATTTCGTACGTACCCGTGAATGGGAATGTCGGCAGTACGCCCAGGCCGTTACCGACTGGGAAGTAAAGCGATATTTTGAGGTCATTTGATGTTAGTTGAAAATGAATAATGGATGATTTGAATGTACAACTTATCCATTATCAATTCTCACTTTTCAATTAGTATACTTCCTCAATCCTCTAGCGTATACCTAACCAATTGGCGACTGATCTTCACCTGTTTTTGAAAATTGAGTAGAGCGATTACGTAATTGATTATCCCAACCGTAATGGCAATGGTACTGTATCCATAGAGCTTCTCGTAGAAAAGAAAGTACAGCGCGATTAGCAAAGTGATTACCGACCAGAAGCCGATAAATAGCAGGGTTGAGGAGAACATTTTGTAAGATAGAAAAACTAGACAACCCTTAGAGGTAGGAGCTACATTCCCGATAATAATCGGTAAAAAACTGTTGGGCCGCGTAATTTTCCGGGATAACCGAAACTCATCAACTTCTACTACGCCGTTGAAGTGGAAATCTTCTTCTTGCACCGACAGTGGGAGATACGGTTCCATTGGGCGAGTTACTTGCCGAATACGTTCAAAAACTTCTTTGCCCGAGTACGGCAGTATCAGGGTTTCACTCTCCGCCGGAAGAAACTTCATACTACTTTACTGCAATACAGGAAATCTCTACGTTCACATTTTTCGGTAAACCACTCACTTCTACTGTTTCCCGCGCGGGTGGATCAGCCGGAAAGTATTGCCCGTAGGCTTCGTTGATTGTAGCAAACTTACCCATATCTCGAACGAAAATGCTACACTTTACTACGTTGGAGAATTGCATTTTGGTCGTGCGAAGAATGGCTTCCAGGTTCTTCATCACCTGATGAGTTTCCTGGGTAATATTGTCGGTCAGCAATTCGCCGGAGGCAACATCAATAGCGATTTGCCCTGAAACATATAGCGTATCTCCGGCAAGGATAGCTTGGTTGTACGGCCCAATAGGTGCGGGAGCTTCCAAGGTTTGAATGATTTTTTTAGGCATAAGTTTAATTGTTAAATGACTGACTGCTAAATTGTTGATTATTAACTACTCTCAATACTTTATTCTTTCTATCTATTTTCATACTCCGGTATCCGGACTTCGGTTTCCGTCCCTAAAACTTTGTCCAACAAAAATAGTCTATTCAGGTAAAAGGCAAACATCTAATAGTCCCTCGATTGATGAAAATACTCACGGCTTCCCAAACCCGGCAGGCTGATGCCGCTACAATGCAACTCGAACCCATTGCCTCTATTGATCTAATGGAACGGGCTTCCTACCAATTCACCCAACGCTTTGTTCAGCAATTTCCTGAGCACAATTGTCCAGTCTACATCTTCTGCGGATTAGGCAATAATGGGGGTGATGGGTTGGCAATTACTCGAATGCTTCTGGCTCAGCAGTACGATGTTGCGGTTTTTATTATCGGCAACGGAACGGGTTCTGATGATTTTGAAACTAACCTAAAGCGGTTGGCCGATCATCCCTCGGTTCACCGGGTAATGGATGAATCTCAACTGCCGGATTTACCAACACTAAGTATCATTATTGATGCTATGTTTGGCTCGGGATTGAATCGCGCTTTGGAAGGCTTGTACGCTGAAACGGTAGAGCTTATTAATGAAAGCGGCTGCACCGTAGTAGCCGTAGACATAGCGTCGGGTCTATATGCTGATACATCGGTTAACGAAAGCGATCCGATTATCCAGGCGGACTTTACCTATACTTTCCAACTACCTAAACTAGCCTTTTTGCTCCCGCAAAACGAAATGTACGTAGGCAACTGGGCAACCGTGGATATTCAATTGGATGCTGAATTTCTACAGCAGGCTGATACGCCCTACCACTACCTTACCCACGATTGGATGAAAGAACTCCGGCGTGAGCGAAAGGGGCATTCTCACAAGGGGAACTACGGTAAAACTCTGCTGATCAGTGGCAGCTACGGAAAGATGGGCGCTGCGGTTTTATGTAGCCAGGCTTGTGCCCGAGGCGGCGTGGGTTTACTAACCGTGCATGTGCCTCGCTGCGGTTACGAGATCATGCAAATCTCTGTGCCCGAAGCTATGGCGACGGTAGATCAGCACCAAGAGTGTTTTAGCAATTTGCCGCCAGAAGGAGCAACCAACTTGAAAAATTTCGATGTCATTGGAATTGGCCCTGGGCTAGGTACCGAAGAGGCTACCGCACATGCACTAAAGTCAGTATTAGAGGTGGCTAATGCTCAAAATATGCGAATGGTGTTAGACGCTGATGCGTTAAATATTTGTGCGAAGCAGCGCGATTTATTAGAAATTCTACCCAAGAATTCTATTCTAACTCCCCATCCTAAAGAGTTTGAACGACTTACCGAGAAGGCTCAGAATGACTTTCATCGTCTGGGTTTACTGCGAGGATTCTGTCAAAAATACCAAGTGTACGCTACATTGAAAGGTTCACATACGGCCATAGGGACTCCTGAAGGGGACATCTACTTCAATAGTAGCGGAAACCCCGGAATGGCTACTGGAGGCAGTGGCGATGTGCTCACCGGAATTCTTACTGCCCTAATTGCCCAAAAGTACGACTCACTATCGGCCGCGCTACTCGGAGTGTATCTGCACGGTTTGGCAGGCGATCTTGCTGCGGAAAAACTCGGTCAAGAGCCGTTAATTGCCTCTGATATTATTGAGCATTTGGGGGGAGCGTTCAAGGCAATCTTACGCTGAATTTCTATTGGTAATGAAAATCGCGCAGTTCTTGGCTAAACAATAGCTTTCTCACACAGAGGGTCTATCAACTTTGATTAAAACACATACTGAATAATCAAACAGTTTCGTAAAGAAATCACTTATCTACACAGATAATATTGATTTGTAAAAATATACATAGTAAAGCGCAGAAAATCGGCTGCGTTTAACAAATATTTAATCTAAGTGTATTTTTTTGAAAAATGTAATACATGACGAACACCTCTACGACCAAAACCAAGAGAATAAGTGATAAAAGTGAAGTTGAATTAGAGTATTTAGAAATTAAAGGGGAGGAATTCTACAAGATTTCCAACAGCGATGCTATGCGTCCCTTCTTTATGAGCATCGTTAGCGACTCCAATCACTGGATGTTCATTTCAAGCAACGGGGGGCTAACTGCCGGTAGAAAAAATGCTCAGTATGCCCTGTTTCCGTACTACACCGATGATAAAATTACCGAATCAGCTGAAGTCACTGGAAGTAAAACGATTGTTCGGGTAGCTCAAAGTGACCAGACATTTCTGTGGGAACCTTTTTCCGCTAAGTCGAGCGAACTGTACCGTACCAGCCGAAACTTATACAAGAACGTGTACGGCAATAAAGTCATGTTTGAAGAGATCAATCATGACTTGGAACTCACCTGTCGGTATCAGTGGTGTTCCAGTGATCGCTTTGGTTTTGTTAGAAATTCTACGCTGGTCAATAATAGCGACGGTGAGATAAAACTATCCTTAGTAGACGGCTTGCAAAATATACTACCCTACGGCGTGGAAAGCGATACGCAAACCCGAGCCAGTAACTTGGTAGATGCCTACAAAAGAAGCGAGCTAGTAAAAGAAGTCGGTGTAGGAATTTACGCTTTGAGTGCCATTATTGTTGATAAAGCCGAACCTAGCGAAGCCCTGAAAGCCAATGTGGTTTGGTCGCTGGGCCTACCGAACCCAAAGCACCTGCTGTCATCCTTACAACTAAAGAACTTCAAACAGGATGAAGCTATTGAAGAGGAAACCGATATTAAAGCCGAGAAAGGAGCTTATCTCATTCATGCTGAACTTTCGTTGGCAGCTAAGGCAACCAGCCAATGGATGATGGTAGCTGACGTAAACCAGGATCATGCGGATATAGTCCAATTGGTGGAGAGTATTAAGCAGGATGATGAACTACAGCAGCAAGTAGAACAAGACATTGAGTTAGGTACTCAACGGCTAGTTGGGCTATGCGCTGCTTCTGACGGTCTGCAACTTACGGAAGACAACTACCGCGATACCCGTCATTTTTCCAATACCTTGTTCAATATAATGCGGGGGGGCATCTTCGATGATGGTTACCGTATTGAAAAATGGGATTTTACGGACTATCTAGCCCAAGCGAATAAAGCGGTAGCGCGGTCAAACCAGGATGCGGTTATTAGTCTGCCTGATGAATTCTCAATATTTGATTTAAAAGCGACCGCAGAAGCGAGTACCGACGTCCATTTTAGGCGGCTCTGTTCAGAATACCTACCGCTGAAATTTAGCCGAAGGCACGGTGATCCCAGCCGACCGTGGAACCAGTTTTCTATTAACACCCGCAGCGAAGATGGTTCAAAAGTACTGGACTACGAAGGCAATTGGCGCGATATTTTTCAGAACTGGGAAGCCTTAGCGCGTTCGTATCCCGAATTCATTGAGAGTATAATCCATAAGTTTCTGAACGCCTCTACATTTGATGGGTACAACCCCTATCGGATAACCAAAGACGGGTTCGAGTGGGAAACGATTGAGCCGGACGATCCCTGGAGCTATATCGGCTATTGGGGCGATCACCAGATCATCTATCTGCTGAAGCTTCTGGAGTTCTTTGAAGATACTTCTCCCGGAGCGTTGGAACATCTCTTTGACCAGGAAATCTTCGTTTATGCTAATGTACCCTACAAAATCAAATCTTATTCGGAAACGCTGAAAAACCCGAAGGATACCATTGAGTTTGACGAGGATTTAGATCGCAAAATTCGTGAGACCCGGGAAGCTGAAGGTGCCGATGGCGCATTGCTTCGTTATGAGTCGGGAGCTATCGTCAGTGCTAATTTTATTGAGAAAATATTAGTGACTATACTGGCCAAGCTCTCCAATTTTATTCCGGAAGCAGGCATCTGGATGAACACTCAACGCCCCGAATGGAACGATGCCAACAATGCGCTGGTCGGCAACGGCGTATCTATGGTCACACTTTATTATCTGCGGCGTTTTTTAAGTTTCTTTCAAGCCGTTTTTGCTTCAGTATCCGAGAAGGAAGTAGCTGTTTCGGAAGAATTAGCGGATTTCTTTACCAGGGTAGTTGATACTCTGGCAGCGCATAAAGAATTACTAAACGGAAACATAACGAACCAGCAGCGTAGAGGAATATTGGATGGTCTGGGGCAAGCGGGTAGCGATTTCAGAAAACAGGTTTACCAGCAGTCATTCTCGGGTGATAAAGTCACTATTTCGCTGAGTGAACTAATGTCTTTTTGCGAGGTAGCTTTGCAATTCTTGGAGCATTCTATCGAAGCCAACCGACGAATTGATCATCTCTACCACGCCTACAACTTGATGACCGTAGAAGAGGATGGTGGTATATCAGTTGATTATTTGGATGAAATGCTGGAGGGGCAAGTAGCCGTACTGAGTGCTAAGTACCTCACATCTATTGAGGCTCTGACCGTGCTGGATGCACTGAAAAAGAGTAGTCTGTTCCGAGAAGAGCAGTACAGCTATATGCTGTATCCTAATAAGGAGCTACCGTCCTTTATGGCCAAAAATTCTATTCCGCAGCAATTAGTAGCAGACTCGGATCTACTAAGAAAACTAGTAGGTGATAACAATACCCAAATCATCAAGCAAGATGCTAGCGGCGCCTGTCATTTCAACGGTAACTTTAGAAATGCCAACGACCTGAAACAAGCACTGAGCACGCTAGATGAAGATTACGCGGATTTGGCAACGCAAGAAAAAGCCCAGGTTCTGGAAATATTCGAGGAGGTTTTTAACCATAAGGCATTTACCGGCAGGTCGGGTACTTTTTATGGATACGAGGGGCTGGGGTCAATCTACTGGCATATGGTTTCCAAATTACTGCTGGCGGTGCAGCAATGCTGCCAAAGGGCCGTTGAGGAAGAAGAAAGTGAAGAGGTTGTAGGGCGGCTGCTCGAGCATTTTTACGAAATAACGGCGGGAATCGGAGTACACAAACCCCCCTTGCTCTACGGAGCATTTCCGACTGATCCTTACTCACATACGCCGATGGGCAAGGGAGCGCAGCAGCCGGGTATGACAGGGCAGGTGAAAGAAGATGTTCTGAGTCGCTTTGGTGAATTAGGAATTATCGTTAAAAACGGTCAACTGCATTTTAAACCGTTCCTCCTGAAAGAAGAAGAATTCTTGGAAGCTTCATCAAGCTTTAAATATTTCAATATTCATTCTAATCAGCAACAGGTTCAGCTAGAGAAGAACTCGCTAGGATTTACCTATTGTCAAGTTCCGGTTGTATACAAGATAGCCGATCAGGAAAGTATAGAAGTGCACTATCAGAACAGTAGTTTTGACAACTTTAATGGTTTGGTTTTAAATAAAGATATCAGCAAAAAGATTTTTGCCAGGACGGGGGAAATCAACAATATTACCGTGGAGGTGAAACGCGGAAACTTGAGATAAAGTGCTTTTGGCTTAGAAATAGCCAAGCGAACAGTGCGTTAATCAGTCATTTAACAATCCCGGAACTAGTCCGGGTAACACTAGATAAGTTCCAGGGAGAGGCAGGAAGTAATTCAGCAATCTTGGACCTCATCTGGGAGGCAACCAACAACAATTCTCGGACTTGATCCGAGATCAGCATAAACTAACTAACCTACTATTATGGAAGATCCCGCTATTGTACGTACAGGTAAGGTGCCTTTTGGCAAAAAGGTCGCCTTTGGCATCGGTATGTTGGCCAATCAAATGTTTCCCGCCGCACTCGGCATTTTTATGGTTGTGTTGGTACAAGACCTGGGTTTCCCAGGTTGGATGTGGGGGATTCTGTTCTTCTTGCCCCGGGTATTTGATACTTTCACCGACCCCATCATGGGCTTCATTTCCGATAATACCAAATCTCGGTGGGGACGACGACGGCAGTACGTATTCATAGGAGCCATCATTATGGGAGTCTCGTTTGTGGTAATGTGGCAGTTGTATCGAGTAAATGGTATTGACTATAATTTCACCTATTTTCTCCTTTGGTCGTTTGTATTCTATTTAGGACTCACCATTTTTAGCGTGCCTTACGTGGCGATGGGCTACGAAATGAGCAGCGATTTTCACGAACGAACCAACATCATGGCGGTTGCTCAGTGGATCGGTCAGTGGGCTTGGGTAATTGCTCCTTGGTTTTGGGTTATTATGTACGATCAGGGCATGTTTGAGTCGGCTGATGTGGCCACTCGAGAACTAGCGATTTGGGTTGGAGTCTCCTGCGCGATCTTTGCGATGGTGCCCGCCATATTTCTTAAGAGTAATTCAACCGTAGATGCTGACTACACTCCACTGACCCTAAAAACTATTGGCGGAAGCCTGAAAAAGATTATTCAAGGGTTTGTGGAGGCTTTTCGATTAAAACCATTTAGACAGCTTTGCATCGCCACGTTTTTTATTTACAATTCCTTCTATACCATCGCCAGTTTCTCCTTTTTCATTGTAGTATACTATCTCTTCGGTGGCGATGCTGGTGAAGCAGGTATCTGGCCTACGCTTTTTGGTAGTATTGGGGCGTTGGTCACTACTTTTGTAGTAATTCCCATTGTAGCCCGAATGTCTAAAATTATGGGTAAAAAGAAAGCGTTCATCATTTCACAAGCAATATCGATTTTAGGTTACATCATGCTCTGGTTTCTTTTCATTCCCGGAAAGCCCTACATGTTCATTTTCGCCCTGCCTTTCTTCTCATTCGGTATTGGCAGTTTATTTACCATCATGATGTCGATGACCGCCGATGTGATCGATCTGGATGAATTAAATACTGGACAACGCCGAGAAGGAATATTTGGGGCAATTTACTGGTGGATGGTGAAGTTTGGGTTTGCCATAGCTGGTTTATTAAGTGGCGCAATATTATCCGTCGTGGGCTTTGACCCTAGTATCGATACCCAGTCAGACGGAGCTATCACAGGTTTACGAGCCTTTTATTCTGGTCTGCCTATTCTGGGTACGCTCATCGCCATTGTAGTTATGTGGAATTATGATGTGACCGAAGAGACCGCCTTGGAAGTAAGACGCAAACTAGATAAAGAACCAGAACCTGTGGAAGCATAAGTAACTCAAGGTATTAAATAGAAGGCGTTTGTTTTTCCCCAGACGATGATAGTCGAGTATGCGAGGGTGTGCTTAGAATCTAATTGGGGGGATATTTGTTCCATAAATATGGATGACTATTACCGTTCTCTGGCCGATGAATCAGAGGGGTTATATCGGGAGAAAGGAAGTAAATTCTTCGCCTACGCCTATCCAGTAGATTCGGAAGACGAGATACAAAAATGCCTAGCAATGCTAAAGAAGCTGCATCATAACGCGCGGCATCACTGTTATGCTTTCATTTTGAAACCATTGGAAGGGCAAGAAGAAACTTACCGTGCTAGTGACGATGGTGAGCCTCCTCACTCGGCTGGTGATCCTATTTTAGGACAAATTCGCTCGTATCAATTGCTGGATGTATTAGTGGTGGTGGTTCGTTATTTTGGTGGAACCAAGTTAGGCGTAGCTGGGTTGATTCATGCTTATAAAACCGCGGCGGCAGATGCTATAGAAAATGGGTCTATTGTAGAGAAATACATAGAGCGGACTTTTGCCATTGAATTCCCCTATTCGGCTACCAGTGGCGTAATGAAAATTATTGACCAATTTTCTCTGACTATTCTTAATCAGTCGTTTGCTGAAAATTGCTACTACCGATTTTCGGTACGATTATGCGATTATAAAGCTGCCTTAGCTGATTTTTCTGAGCTAGATCAGGTAAAGGTAAAACATTGATTTTTGTGGTAAGTTATGATAGCCTATGGAATCAGCTTCGTCTAAATCCGCTTTTTTAACCGCCCGATGGAAATATCTACTGATGGCTAATTACGCAATAAACCCATCAGTATTAAAACCTTATGTTCCGCAAGCTACTGAATTGGATTACTTTCAAGGAAAAACCTACGTAAGCATTGTTGGTTTTCGGTTTTTAGATACCAAAGTGCTGGGCATTCCGGTGCCGTTTCACCGGGATTTCACCGAGGTAAATCTGCGCTTCTACGTGCGCTACCGCAGTTCAGAAGGTTGGCGACGAGGCACCTCGTTTATCAGTGAGATTGTACCCAAACCCGCTATCGCCTGGATTGCTAATTTAGTGTACCGTGAACACTACGCATACGCTCCCACTCAATACTGGATTGATCATCAGGAAGATGAGCTAAGTATTGAGTACCAGTGGGAAAAAGGGGTCAATCGCGGCTCAAACCACAATTTCATTATGGCTACGGCTCAACCGCAAGCTCAGCCGTTAGTAGCAGGTTCTATTGAAGAATTTATTGCCCAGCACTACTGGGGCTACAATGCTTACAGCGAAAAAACGACCTTGGAATACGGAGTAGAGCATCCGGCCTGGTCATATTTTCAAGTCACTAGTTTCGAGGCAAATTACCATACCCAAGCGTTGTACGGTTCAGCCTTTGTTCCTTATCTTGAGCGTGAACCTGACTCAGTTTTTATCGCTGATGGTTCCGATATAATAGTTCGGCAGGGTAGTAAAATACGGTTATAAGATTACATAAGAAGCTAAGCTTCTAAGCTTGATTTCCTGCCTAGTGCAGCACGTATAATTACGAACTTTAAGAAAACTGATGACTCACCAGTAATTAAAGAATACGAAACGTGAACCCGAAAAAGATTCTAATTATAAATGGTCATCCTGACCAAGAAAGCTTCAATTACGGAATTTCAGAAGCATATAAAACGGGGGCAGAAAGCTCCGGTGCAGAAGTTAAAGAAATTAGAGTCAGAGAACTGGAATTTAACCCCAACCTACAGTATGGCTACCGAAAGCGTACTGAACTTGAGCCTGATTTATTGCGGGCTCAAGAATTAATAACGTGGGCTAACCACTTGGTCTGGGTATATCCAGTTTGGTGGGGGTCGGTACCGGCCATCATGAAAGGGTTTATTGATCGGGTTTTTCTTCCCGGATTTGCTTTTAAAAAAAGAGAAGGTTCAGTTTGGTGGAATAAATTTTTGACTGGAAAAACTGCAAGGTTAATTTGTACCTTGGACCAACCCGCTTGGTACTACAGAATAGTGTACCGAAGTCCTAGCCACTACGCCATGAAAAAATTGACCATGCAATTTGTAGGAGTAAAGAAAGTAAGGATTACTACCATTGGGCCAATACGGTTGTCTAAAGATGCGTTCAGAAGTAAGTGGCTACGAAAGATAGAAGCGTTAGGCAAGCGAAATAAGTAGTGGGTTACTAATATCTCTGCGTCTTAAGGAATCAATCATAAATCAATGAAAGCACAGAAAACAGTAGCCCTAGTAGCTCACGACAATAAGAAGCCAGATTTACTCGACTGGGTCCGAGAGCATATAGATTTGATGGTAAACTATCAACTGTACGCAACTGGTACAACGGGTAGTTTTTTGGAAAAAGGAACGAAAGATGTAGGTAGTCTTCAGATACAAAAGTTATTGAGTGGGCCACTCGGGGGTGATCAGCAGATTGGAGCCAAAATTGCTGAGGGTGAGATTGACTTTCTAGTCTTCTTCTGGGACCCTTTGGAGCCGCAACCTCATGACCCCGATGTGAAAGCTTTGCTTCGCATTGCCGTCACCTGGGATATTCCTTTTGCCTGTAATCGGGCGTCAGCTAACTTTTTATTCTCTTCCGCTCAACAAGCTGATGATTACCAACGACAAGATCCTGACTTTACCGACTATCTCCAGCGATCGGTACACCGTAAAGCATAAAAAAACCCAGTCTAGCTGGGGTCTTAGCATTAAACTATATAGTAAATTGATTTTTTAGACGTTCATCAAAGATTCGCGACGGCGCATCTTTCCAGCCGGTATACCGAACATCATTTTGAAGCGGCGGCAGAAATAAGCAGTATCTTTATAACCCACTTCTTTACCAATTTCGCGGATACTCTTCTTGGTAGTGCGTAGTAGGTTAACCGCATGTTCCATTCGCTGGTATTCAATATAATCCTGAGGATTGATACCGGTTAGCATTTTGAAGTACTGCCCTACGTAATCTTCCGAGACGTTCGCTACGTTTGCTAGTACTTTGTTAGAAAGGTCGCCGCCAATATTGTTCTTGATATAAGCAAAAATATCAATCAACCGAGGATCTTTGAAGTAGGTACTGTTTGTAGCTAGTTGCTCTACAAACATTCGGGTTTCCAGAATATGACGGACAATCTCAATTACCAACCGTTCGGTGCTAATTTTAATAATTCGGTCTTTTCCTGGAGTCTCCGAGTTATTTTCGCCCGTTATATCCTTAATAATCTCTACAATTCTCGGATTACCCTTGATCTCAAAAGGAGGAATATCTAACGAAGCGAAGAAGTTAACCGAATCAAATACTTTAGCTTCAAAATTAATGAAGCTGAAGTTTTCGACTTCAAGCTTAGTAATATCTGTTGTTTCCAGAGACTGGAAATACAACTCCTTGTTATTGATGAAGTCATCGTTTGATAAACTTACCGGATCGCCTGAGCCATAGGTTATAGACATCATTTTTCCACCGGGAATGAAGAGAATGCTTTCATCTGATACTACATCCTCATCTTCTCCGTAGTGAATCTCACCCCGGT
>JGI12210J13797_10626828_pt1 | contig 29184 bp, 28 predicted proteins | sample ElkSlonscriptome_3_FD_13797 | JGI IMG/M metagenome (IMG submission 13797) | reverse complement strand
ATAATTGTCGAGATAAGACTAAAAGTTCGTCTTTCATTTCCTGATACTGCTGATGATCAATCATTTTCACATTGTGCAGAATGTACAGTTGACTGTGTAACTCGCCAGCTGAGCCTTTAGCATACCGAAGAAAACGGATAAAATCTTGGTTATTATCATACTCAAATCCTTCAGCAATACTGCTCGAGATAGAAAATGCAGATCGCCTTATTTGATCTTTGGTAGAAAAGTCATTTTTGAGAGGTGGTTAGTTACTTAAGTTGAAAATGTTAGTTGCAATGGAAGACGCCTTTTTCCAAACCTCAAAATCTTCAAACTGCTGAACCTCCTTCATTATTCTCTCTCAACTTGTAACCTTAAACAATTTCCTCTGCCAACTCCAACGCCTTCCGCAGCGCCGCCAGCTTATTATTTACTTCTTGTAGCTCCTTTTCAACTTCCGATTTAGCCACAATTCCGGCCCCGGCCTGATAGTATAATGTGTTATCCTGGCTTAGAAATGAACGAATCATGATGGCGTGGTTGAAGTCACCGTTAAAGCCAAGAAATCCGAGGGCACCACCGTAGTAGCCCCGTTGAGTAGTTTCGTAGCGATGAATCAGTTGCATCGCCATGTGCTTGGGGGCTCCCGAAAGCGTACCCGCCGGAAAGGTATCCGCCACGACCCGAATCGGAGAAGTATCTCCCGAAAGTGTTCCAGTCACTTTAGAAACCAGGTGAATAACGTGGGAGAAGTACTGAATTTCCTTGAAGGTCTCAACTGTTACATCATCGCCGTTTCGACTTAAATCATTACGAGCCAAATCAACTAACATAACGTGTTCGGAGTTTTCTTTGGGGTCATCCATTAGCTCGCGGGCTAGTTCGGCGTCAGCCTCATCGTTCCCGGTACGCCGGAAAGTGCCCGCAATGGGATAGATACTGGCAGTATCGCCCTTAATTACAATTTGAGCCTCGGGAGAAGAGCCAAATAATTTATAATTACCGTAGTCGAAGTAGAATAGATAAGGGGAAGGGTTGATTGATCGTAGCGTACGATATACATTAAATTCATCACCTTTAAATGCGGTCTGAAACCGTCTTGATAGCACAATCTGAAATACATCTCCCCGAAAGCAGTGCTCCTGTCCTTTGCGAATAATCTCTAGAAACTCATCATCCGTATAGTTGCTGCCTTCCGCTTCGCTACGCTTGAAGTGGTAACTGGGAATATTTTTATTGTTGATAAGTGAAAGCAAGTCTGCTAGCCTGCTTTCCGTTTTAGCTTCTTCGCCATACTGATGCTCAAAAGCATACAATTCGTTACGAAAGTGGTCTACCACAATCACGTAACGGTATACCGCGTAATGAATTTCGGGAATATTGTAGTGCGTTTTTTCTTCCGAAGAAAGATCAACTTCTTCAAAATACTGAACGGCATCGTAAGCCATATAGCCAAACAAACCATTGGTAGTGAAACGATAATCGTTTTCTTCACTTTCAAACCGCTGGGCAAATTGAGCCAGCATCTCAACTACTTCTTGAGGGTTTTCTACTGACGTAGAATTGTCGCTTCCGTCAGGAAAATGCTGGCTAACGGTTCCCTGATGTACCGAGAAAGAAGCAATCGGCTGGCAGCAAATGAAGGAAAAACTATTATCGCTGCTGTGGTAGTCGGAGCTTTCCAGCAAAATTGGGTTTTCGTACCGATCCCTAATTTTCAGGTAGATACTAACGGGAGTTACGGTATCAGCTAACAATCGCTCCGAGCGAGTGACTAGCTGAAAAGTATCGGAGTTTGGTTGGGTATTCATGTTCGTGCATTATTGAGTTTTGGTAAAAAAAAAGCCCACTGCGTAAACAGTAGGCTATCATTAAATTATTTTGACAATATATTACCTCTGGTTCACGCGAAGAAGTTATTTCTGCGCCACCACCATGCGGCAAATATGTTGATTTGCGTATTCATTTCTGCGACAAATATAAAAGTCCGTTCGGATAATCCCAATAGAAGCGTAAATTTATCCAATAATCTGCTGAGATTCAGCAATCAACCACATAGTTTAATTCGTGTATGGAAACGCTCGCCGAACAATTTCAGCAAGTTAGTAAACAGAAAAGCCGGGTGCAGCGAAATAATAAGTTGCTTAAGCAAGGCTTACTATTTAGCGCCGGTCTGATTTTCCTGCTGATCGGTTACTTGGTGTTTATTGAGTTTTTTACGCCCGTATTTGGTCGCTGGCCACAGGTACAAAAATCCTTACAACGAGCCGAGGCCCACAACCATTACTTAAAGGAGCAGATTGATAGCCTGTACCGAGTTAACGATTTACTGCTCGAGCTTTCTCCTTACTATACCGGCGTTTTTTATGAAGTGCAAATTGGTGCCTTTGAAAATTTTGACTTGGCGGACTACCAGGAAGATTTAGTAAAGATGAACATCGATTATAATGGGCCACTTGATCAGTATACGCTAGGAAAATTTCGGGATTTGCCTAAAGCTTTAGCTTTTCAGAAGGACATTCAGCAAATGGGTATTCAGGATGCCTTTGTAGTAGCAAAAGTGGACGGAGAACGAGTTTCGGTAAATGAGGCTTTGCGAGAAGGAGAGCGACTACAAGAAAGCCGAGAAGAAAGTTTAGAAAAAAACCCAACTTGAGCCAGTCGGTTTTACTAAATCCCAGAATAAACAGGATTTGAGCTGTTACGCCATCGCAACCCTCCACTGTTAACATCCCGTTTTCACGAGATGCCCTAACAAAAAGCTAGGGTGAGGCCCGGTTTTGGTAGCAAACTTCGCTCGGTAATGGTCTAAGTGTTGGATTTAGAAAACGAGATTAGACTCAAGCGGGTAACTTTCAATATGTAAAAGAACGGCCGCCTTTTGCGGTACTTTCTAGTATGTTTCTAGGCACGAATATACTATAAACTCAAGAAAGGCTAAAATGATTTCATCCGCTAAATCTTAGTTTTTATTACATGGTAAAAATGAATAGACCAACATGAAGTTTGCGATAGTCTGTCAACCACAGTAGTAATTTCTAAGAAGTAAATCAACTTTTATTTCGCCACCAACTCCTTAGCCCATTCAAGTAGAATATCGCTAATCCGCTCGTCCCACTCACCGGGTTTACCCAAATAGGAGTCGGTAGGCGTCTCGTGAATTGTGTTCCAGTGATCGAGGCCGGGAAATTGATAAAGCTCATGATCCTGGTGTCCGTTCTTCTTCAATACCTGAATAATTATCTCATTATCGTAAGCCGACATAATCCAGTCGTTAGTACCCCGCATAATCCGTAGTGGAGCTTTTAGTTCTTCCCAGGCTCCCGCTAGGTTATAATCCTGCAACTGCTGATAGTAGGCTAGCGGACGACCATACATATGGGCTGGAGCGTGATAATTATACTCGGCTAAAGCTGGATAATCATTGATGACTTCAGCGTAAGTTTTCTTCTTCATAAGCATACCGTAGTAGAGGGGAATATAGTAGGTGTTCATTTTACGGGCAATCTCTATTTCCGAATCACCTTCCATTTGGCGAATGCGCCGTTCAATTTCCAGCATATGTTCGTACCAAGTCTTAAAGAAAGTGCCGTCGGAAATTACTCCTTTCAAATTAAACTCATTCGCCAGGGTAGGAGCAATGGCGCTGCCCATGCTGGAACCGTAAATAATTATTTGAGTAGTATCGACGTAAGACTTTTGCTTCAGCGCTTGTAATGCTGCCCGATACCCCGCCATTTCGGTCAGGAAATCAGTTTGGGAACAATCGCCCTCACTGTCGCCTACCCCAACTTTTTCCACGCGCATCACTACCATATCAGTTTCTTCCACCAGTGCCCGAATTACTTTTGACCAATTATATGTAGCTGTAGGTGATAATTCCAGGGTAGAACAGCTCAATCCTCCAATGAAGAACATCGCGGGAAGTTTGCCCTCACGTTGAGGTTTAGTAACAATAACCCGCTGGCGAAGCCCGTAATCGTTTAGTACTGATTCGTAGTAAGTATCTAATCCGGCGTGCTGCTCTCGTGGTCGCCCAACTAGATTTGCCGTAAACGTTTTCTCTTCAGCGTCGCGTTTAATAAGTAGTTGAGTGGGTTCGTTCGCTCGCAGGGAATAAGTGATTTCAGTCCAAGCTTCGGAATCTTGCGCTAACTTTCCATTTACCCGGATAATTTTATCACCCGCTTGTATGCCCATCTTTTCTAGCGGTGAGTCAGGTTCTACACTTTGAACAATTGCTCCGGGAGCAGTTTCGTCTGGATAGTTGATGCGGGCTTGCCAACTAGCTCTTTGTCCCAGGTCTTGGCTATGAGCAAACGTGGTAAAAAGTAAAGTGGTAACGAGGTAAGAAAAGAAATGATTCATACGTTTTTCGGGCAAGCATACGCAATTATCACCCGCTTTGGGGGCTTTTTATGTCAATGAAGCGTATTTTTATGCGATCATCCCTATATTCAGGACATGAGTATTGAGCACTCGAGAAGCTATCATTTATTTGATTCGCGCATACTGACTCACGTGTTGTTTTGGCTGGGCTACTTTATTAGCTTTGGCCTTATCTGGAGTCGTGATGGTAATTATTATGATTCGTTTTTACTAGAGTTTGTTCTGCTACCGCTGCGTATTTCCGCCGTCTACCTGACCATTTACGTATTGATTCCCCGCAGCTTACTTCAAGAGAAATATCTTCGTTTCGCACTTCAGTACGGATTGCTGGTGCTAGTATGTGGTATACTACAACGAGTCATCAGTCATTATTTCTATGATGGTAATACCGGCTGGACAATCAGCGAATTACTGGCACTTTGGCCAATTATGCGAGCCGTGATCCTGATTAACTCAACAGTATTATTCGTATCCGCCTTCAAAATTCTGACCCTTTATTTGGAAGAGCGACGAAAGAATCAAGCGTTCTCTACTCAGCCAGTTATCGAGATTAAAGCTGATAAGCGAATATTTCGCTTACAACCGGAGCAGATAATGTTTATTGAGGGAATGGGCAATTACGTTACCTACCATACTACCGATCAACAAAAGCTTATTCGCTACTCTAGTCTTAAGCAAGCGTTGAACGAACTACCATCCGATTTTGTACGGATTCATAAGTCGTATATTGTGAATAAGCAACACGTGCGCTCGTACAATACCGAAGACGTTGAAATTGGTGAACAGTTCCTACCAATTGGTAAATCAGTAGATGCTGTTTTGTAGCCAGTAAAGAAAAGATGATATTGGGTGTTAGAGGTTGGGAATTAGGTTTTGGTAGCCTATATCCAAAATTCTGTGTTCAGAGATGTTTTCCAGCGATAGATTTCGGATATTCACCTCCTAATCCCCAAAATCCAATCCCTAGCTTCTATGACTATAGACCCCAGCAAAATTCGCTTAATTGTTTTGGATGTAGATGGCACCCTCACCGATGGCGGTATTTATATTACTGAAAAAGGCGACGCTTTTAAAAAATATAATGCGAAAGATGGTATGGCCATTAAGCGGCTCAATCGTCAAGGTATGCCAGTAGCATTTATCAGTGCTAGCCATAGTACTCAGATTGTGGAGCGTCGTGCTCAAATGCTGGGAGTAGAATATTGCTACGTTGGTAACGAACCCAAAACACAGATACTGGAAGGCTGGATGGAGACGTTAGGAATAACGTATCCTGAAATTCTTTTTATGGGCGATGATATTAACGATCGCGAAGTAATGCAAAAGGTGGGTATCTCGGCTTGCCCAGCGGACGCTTCCCCGGCTATCCGCGAGATAGCTGATGTTATTTTGGAACGCCGGGGGGGAGATGCCTGTTTTCGAGAATTAGTAGACCGTTACTTTCCAATTAGCTAACGCATGAGTTTTGTCTATCCGTCATTTTTGTGGGGTTTACTGGCACTGGCTATTCCGATTATTATCCATCTGTTTAATTTTCGGCGCACCAAAAAAATATACTTCAGCAACAATCAGTTCCTGAAAAATGTCAAGGAGACGACTACTTCTAAGCTGAAAGTTAAGCATCTGCTCATTTTATTAGCCCGTTTAGCTTTTATAGTTTTTCTGGTGCTGACCTTTGCCCAACCTTATTTGCCCGGAGAAAACGAAGAAGAAACCGGAACGGGCGAAAACCCCTTGGTTTATCTCTATTTGGATAACTCACTCAGTATGTCGTCCGAATTGGAGAGCGGAGTGCGTGGTATCGATCAGGGAGTGAGTTTTGTAGATGAAATAGCCACGTATTATCCACGCAGTGCTCAGTATAAACTACTGACGAATGGCTTCGGTAGTTTTTCTCGCGTACCCAAAAGCAGTGAGGGGTTGATCGATTTGGTAGCGGATGTTTCTCTGACCGGAGTAGCCCGTAACCTGGACGAAGTGTTGCAGAAAATTCAAAGCGACGTGCAGTTAATGGGTATGCAGGGCAGCGAAGTAGAGCGAGCGGATGTATATCTAATCTCGGATTTTCAAAAGTCAACAATCGGTGAAATACAAGGGGGTAAGCTGGGTGAAGATACCACTCTGCAAGTGAATTTGGTTCCGGTGCAATCCTCGTATCGGCATAATGTATTCGTGGACTCAATGTACTTGGCTAATCCATTTATGATGGCTGGGCAAGCTAACGAACTAGCGGTAGCTCTGCGAAACGAGGGGAATGAATCGGTAGAAAACCTTATTGTTCGCCTGCTGATTAATGAACAGCAAGTAGGTAGTGGCAGCGTTGATATCAATGCTTACGCTTCTGGTACGGTTAATTTTCCGCTTAACTTTCCACTGGAACAGCAGAACCAGTGTCGGATTGTCTTTGAGGATTATCCCGTCACTTTTGATAATGAGTTTTTCTTCACTCTTAACCTGGGCGATAAAATCAACGTTCTGGAGATCACCTCTAATTTGGCGGCTAACCGGATGAATAGTGCGACGAACGTAGCCCGGGTTTACGCTAATGAAAGTGTCTTCAATTTCCAATCCTTCAGTATCGATAATTTGGATTATAGCCTATTAGATAATACCAATCTGTTGATTTTAAATGAGATAGAAGGAGGGAATCAAAATGCCTCAGTGCTATTGCCTTATATCCGCGACTTTCTGGAAGACGAAGGGCACATGGTATTTATTCTGCCCTCGAGTGGCGATGTCTCTTTTCTTGGAGAAGTTACTCAAAACACATCGTTAGCCGCTCAACGTCAGACCTACACCGATTCCACTGGTATACGCACGATTACCCTAGAGAATCCTGATCTGGCGAACCCTTTCTTCGATAATATGTTTGAGGGGCAGGCTGATAATTTTGATATGCCGTTCGCCGTGCCGTTGGTAAATCATAATCTGCCAGGAAACTCGCTGCTAAGTTATAAAACTGGCGATCCCTACTTGCTCTCGCTGCGAACGCCCTTTACTTCGGGCGATCAGGTTTTTGTATTTAGTACTCCGTTGCGTCAGGAGTTTACCAGTCTGTATCGTCACGCGATTTTTGTACCAGTAATGTATCGGTTGGCTTCCATGAGCAAATCGCTAGACGTGCCGCTGTACTACCCAATGAACGAAAACACCATTACCTTAGAAGCATCGCGCTTACTAGACTCGACCACTCGGGAAGCTAGTGGCCCACGCTATTTATACAAATTACGCCGCGATGAGCAAGAGTTGATTCCAACGCAGCGGGTAGTAAACGGTCGTTTATTGATGGAAGTACCCCAAAATGTGATCGAAGCTGGTTTTTACGAACTGGTGCGTACTGAGGAAGCTGCTAACGCGGATGATAATGCGGTAGGACTGCTCTCGCTCTCTTTTAATAATACCGAGTCGGAGTCGTTAGTAGAACCCTATACCATTGACGAACTTCAGCAGCAAATAGAGGGCGTGGAAAACGTTTCGTTATATGAAGCCAATGATGTAGAAGGTTTCACCGCACTGATGCAATCTAAAAACGATCAGGTTGCTCTGTGGAAGTATGCCTTATTGTTAGCACTAGCCTGTCTGTTAGCCGAGATTCTGCTGATTCGTTTTCTTTAGGTACTAGACGACAATCTACGGTTCATAGATGTTTACAGCTAGTAATTTAAATGAATATTACGGTTGAGAGCTACCGACTGCGGCCTATCAACTGTAGACTATTACTAATAAACTATTACCTTTGTCCGCAGTCATTAATCATCTTATGAACGTCTGGTTAAAGTCCGTCACCCTTCTCGAGCCTTCTTCCCCATTTCATCAGCAACGAGTTCATTTATTTATTCAGAACGGAGTAATTGCCCGACTGGAAGCAGCTGGCGATACTGATCCCGATATTCAGGCGGATCGTGTGATCGAGGGCGACGAAGTGCGGGTATCGATGGGTTGGTTGGATATGCAGGCGCATTTTGGTGATCCGGGTCTGGAGCATAAGGAAGATTTATTTTCCGGTAGTCAGGCGGCGGCGGCCGGAGGGTTTACCGAAGTTGCGTTGGCGCCCAACACTGAGCCCGTGCTGGATACGAAGAACGATCTACATTATCTATTAGGGCGTTCACTTGATTTAGTTAAAATTCACCCGTTAGCCGCGGTTACTCGGGGAGCCGCAGGGCAGGAGCTAACAGAAATGATTGACCTGCACCAAGCCGGAGCGGTTGCTTTTTCGGATGGACTGCACGCGCTCACCCATCGGCAGGTGCTGCTGAAAGCCATGCAATACACGCAGAAGTTTGGTGGACTATTAATTAATCGCCCGGAAGATACTCAGCTTACTCAATTTGGTACTATGCACGAGGGAGTGCAAAGCACGCTGTTAGGAATGAAGGGAATGCCCAGTCTGTCGGAAACACTGGCGGTAGAGCAGCACATTCGCCTATTACAGTACGCTAGTGAGTTTACCTACGATCATCCGCCCCGGTTGCACTTGAGCAATATTTCCGCTGCCGAATCTGTAGCGTTGATTCGTCAAGCCAAGCAGCAAGAACTGGCGATTACCTGCGATGTGGCCGTCCATCAGTTGGTAATGACCGATGAGTTATTGACTAATTTTGATACCAATTACAAAGTAAACCCACCGCTGCGTACCGAAGCTGACCGGTTGGCTTTGTTGGAAGGGTTGAAAGATGGAACAATTGATGTAATTGTATCCAGTCATCAGCCACAAGATGTGGAAAGTAAGCGTTGTGAGTTTGATTTAGCTGAATTTGGAATGCTTGGGCTACCTACGTTTTTGCCTACGCTGGCTCAAGTAGAATCAGAAGCGTTACCGTGGTGGTCACTGCTAGATCGCTGTACACATCTACCGCGCGAATTGCTAAAATTGCCATTGCCTAAAATTGCCGGAGGCGAAACCGCGAATCTTACCGTTTTTGACCCAACCGCAAGCTGGAAATTTAATGAGTCGAGCAGTCCTTCTAAGTCTGCAAACCATCCCTGGTGGGGTAAAATGCTTACCGGGCGGGTGCTAGCAGTATTCAACGCGAGTCAACAGTATTTAGCCTCATGACTATGGAAGCACCAACTCGAGAGATTTTTTCCGTAGGATTAAAGTACGGATTGGTGGGAAGCGTTATTGCCATCGGATTATTTTTTGCCATGAAAGGGCTGGGAGAAAATCCGCTCATTTGGACCACTCCTAAATTAGTGGTTTACTCTATCATCTTCATACTATTTCCCCTGTTGGCGTTAGCGGAGTTTCGTCGTTATCATTGGGAGGGAAAGTGGAAGTTTTGGTATGGATTGGTGTTGGGCATTGTGGTGTACGGAACAATTTGTCTGAGTACATTTTTAGCCACTTACGTCGTTATGTTGGTAGACAACAGCTTAGCTACATCTTACAAAGAAGCTTCGCTGCAGTCGCTAGAGAGTAGGCAGTCAGCATTTTTAGAGCAGTTTGGTGAAGTACAGTATGCCCAGACCAAAGAAGCCGTTACTACGATTACTGCCGTAGAAATTGCCTTTGATGATTTTCTAAAGAAGCTACTGCTAGGTTTTTTCCTGACCGCAACTATCGCCTTGGCCGTTAATATTATTTCATCTTTGCGCTCCCGCACCGTTTCCAACTCATAAGTTCTGTTATCTTTGTAATTGGTACACCACACACACTAACCCACTGATTTATGAACCATTCGGTTAGATACGGCCTAATCCTCGGGGCTTTAAATGTAGCATTTACGGCAGGAGTTTTTCTGATTGACTACAAACTCATCCAAAACCCACTAATAGGATTTCTTATATTCGGAATAACCATAGCTATTTTGTTTATAGCGGGGTTTGAACTACGGAAAAAGAATGGAGGTTATCTTTCTTTCAAGAATGCCCTGCGATCTTCATTTATCATTTACACTATTGCTGCGGTGCTAATGGTTGCGTACAATCTATTACAGTACAATGTATTCACTCCTGAGATTGCTCAAGAACTTCAGAAAGATGCGCTTAATCAGCAAGTAATGGTTTGGGAGAGCTTCGGTATGAGTGATGAACAGATAGACGAGAATGCTGCTGCAATGGAAGACCGAAACCTGTTTGGACTTACTTGGCAACTGGTAGGATTAGCCGGAAATTTAGTATTTGGACTAATCATCTCATTAATTGTGGCGGCTATCGTTAAGAAGAAAGAACCTGAATTTGATTAATGAAGAAAGACCTGTCTATAATTGTACCGCTGTACAATGAGGAAGAATCGCTGGTAGAACTATCTACTTGGATTGCTCGGGTGATGGACGAGCATAGGTTTCGCTACGAGGTGCTACTGGTAGATGATGGGAGCAAAGATCATTCTTGGAAGGTAGTACAGGAAATCTCTCAAGCCAATCCTTCCGTGCAGGGATTACGGCTGAACCGTAACTACGGTAAATCGGCCGCACTGCAAACCGGATTCGACCATGCTCAGGGCGAAGTAATTATTACGATGGATGCTGATTTGCAGGACAGTCCTGAAGAAATTCCTGAGTTATACGCTATGATTCAGAAGCAGGGTTACGATTTGGTATCCGGCTGGAAAAAGAAGCGTCACGACCCGATTAGCAAAACCATTCCTTCTAAGTTATTCAACGCAGTTACCCGCGCGATTTCGGGAGTAAAATTACATGATTTCAACTGTGGTTTAAAGTCGTACCGGCGGGAGGTGATAAAAAATATTGAAGTATACGGCGAAATGCACCGTTACATTCCGATGATCGCGGCGCGCAACGGCTACACCCAGATTGGCGAAAAAGTGGTGCAACACCAAGAACGAAAGTACGGGGTAACTAAGTTTGGCCTTGAACGGTTTATCTTTGGGTTCCTCGATCTGCTCTCCATCAATTTCGTCTCTAAGTTCAAGAAGCGTCCAATGCACTTTTTCGGAACCTTGGGTTCTCTATCATTTTTCTTTGGCCTGATTGTCACAGTCTGGTTAATTGCCGATAAGATTTATCGTATCTACAATCAACTATTGGTGCGGGAAGTGACCGACCAACCCTTGTTTTATATCGCCTTAGTCGCTCTAATTATTGGAGTACAGCTTTTTCTGGCAGGTTTTTTAGGCGAGATGGTTGCCATTCATTCGGGTAAGAAGAACGATTATCTAATTGCCGAGAAAACCCAACAGCCAGAAAGTAAACTGGTGTAGTCATGTTTTATTCACTGATTATACCGGTTTATAATCGCCCCGACGACATAGAGGAGGTATTAAAGGGTTTAACTAAGCAAACCTATTCCAACTTTGAAGTGATTGTGGTAGAAAGTGGTTCCACCGTCAGGTCGAACGAGGTTGTAGCAGGTTTCCAAAGTCAATTAAATATTCGCTACGCACCTACTGGTAATCACGGACAGGGTTTTTCCCGCAACTTTGGGATGGAACAAGCTCGGGGCGATTATTTTATTATCCTGGATTCGGACATTATCATCCCGCCCGACTATTTAAAGCATGTGCACGAGGGCATTCAACACCAGCAGTTAGATGCTTTTGGCGGGCCCGACCGCGGACATGCTTCTTTCACTCCTGTGCAGAAAGCGGTTGATTTTGCTTTAACCTCCTTTCTAACTACTGCCGGAACCCGAGGACGAAAGCGTGGCGTGGGTGAGTACCATCCCCGTAGTTTCAATATGGGTTTTTCCCAAGAAGTATACGAAGCTACGGGGGGCTACCGACTCCCCAATTGTGGCGAGGATATTGACCTGAGTATCCGTATTCATCAGCAAGGATTCCAAGTAGGACTTATTCCTGAAGCGTATATCTACCACAAGCGCAAACGGACCCTCTTAGGTTTTTGGCAGCAGATGGTGTGGTTTGGTAAATCCCGAATCAATTTAGCACGCTTGTTTCCGGGTAGTCTCAAGCCTATCTATTTTCTTCCGCTGGTTTTTTATGCTTATCTGCTTCTTACGTTGATTCTGCTTTTCATTATGCCTTCTCTAGGAAAGTGGTTATTAGCTATGCTGGTACTTTATGCGGTTGCGGTTACTATTGAAGGTAGTCTGCGATACAAATCGCTTCGAGTAGGCATTTTAAGTGTCTTTACTGCTTTTATCGTCTTTTTAGGCTACGGCTACGGTTTGGTGAAGTACTACTTTCAGCAGTCAGATGCCTACACCCAGCCTGCTGAGGCACTTTAACAAACATTTAGGGATAGCTGAAGTTTATGGTTTTATAAACTAATAAACTTTTTAACCATGATTTATAGAATAACCTACCTTTTTTTTACATCTATTTGTTTACTTATTCTAAGCAGTTGCGGAGGTAATCAGTCAGCAGAAGAAAGCACTACTGAGACTGAGATTATCGCCACTCAAGAAAATGCTGATGACCCGCTAACCGAAGATGCTACTTCACTTCAAGACCGGGTTCTGTTAGCTGCTATGAGCTTCCGAATGCAAAATCAGCTAAGCCGAATAGCCCAACGAAAGGCTGAGAGTCCGACTATAAAGCAATTGGGGCAATCTATTGTGGATTCTAACGAGCAAACACTATCTATGCTTACTAACTTGGCTGAGGCTACCGAAACACAAGTTCCGGAGTCACTCTCACCCATACAGCAGAAGGTTATAGACAGTCTGGATCAACTGTCGGGCAGTGAATTTGAGAAAGCCTATCTACAAGCCCTTGTGGAAGATCAGCGTCAAAATATCGATAACCTACAATCACTAAACACTGAAGTGGATAACCCAATTGTTCGGGACGTATCGTCAGGATTGGTCGATATACAGGAACCTCAGTTTGAGGCAGTGCAGGAAGCACAAGGCGAAATGATGTAATGGACGTTTAACTGAATGCGCTTGAGGCTGACCTTTTGGGTTGGCCTTTTTTAGGGCTGAAAATCAGGATGCTTGGCGTCTTTCTCCGAGACGATAGGTTGCTGAGTAGGCCAATCAATATTAAACGTTGGATCATTCCAGCGGATACCGCGTTCTTTTCCTGGAGCGTAAAACTCTGATACTTGATAAAACACCTCACAGTCATCTTCTAAAGTAATAAACGAATGGGCAAAGTGCTCCGGTACGTACAACGCCCGGTGGTTTTCGGCGGATAGCTCTACCGCTACATGCTGGCAGTAAGTAGGTGAGTCTTTGCGTAGGTCAATAATCACATCCAAAACGCTACCCCGAATACAGCGGACAGTTTTGGCTTCTTCCGCGCCTTCTATTTGATAGTGAAAACCCCGGAGGGTATGCTTTTCCTTAGATAGTGACAAATTACCCTGAGCCACCGTGGGATTCAGTCCGTGCTCGCGGAATTCGTTCGCACAAAAGGCTCGGGAGAAAAACCCACGATCATCCTCAATTTTCTTCAGATCAATAATATAAGCTCCAGGTAATTTGGTTTCAGTAAAGATCATATGTTCAAGGGTTCAATTGTTCGACTGCTCTATTGTTTGATGGCTGATTGTTTTTTATTCCATAGTCGACGGTCAATAGTCCACTGTCACATTTATTGCTCATTGTTAATTGCCTTCCATTCATCTTCTAAAATAGCGTATTCGTAGTTATCCACCCAATTTCCTCGGATGGGTAATACTTTTCGTTTGCTTCCTTCTCGTTGCATTCCGACTTTCTCCAGTACTCGGGCTGAAGCAATATTTTCGGTAGCACAGCCCGCTTCAATCCGGTGCAAATATAACTCTTCAAAGCAGAACCGGAGCACTTCTTTCAGAGCTTCGGTTGCTAAACCTTGTCCCCAGTATTGCGGAAGCAGTTTGTACCAAACTTCCCCTAAACGAAATCTTCCTTCTCCCAAATGTAGCGCAATCAGCCCAACAAAGTTCCTTGATCTGCCATCAGAAATTCGCCAGTTAAAATGACGGTCAGGTTCTACTTGCTGCTGACTAAGCCATTGCTGGACAATGGCTTCTGTAGCCGCTTTATTTTCGGGAATGCCTAATGTGTTGTATTGGTCAGTTTCGGGTAAAGAATGCAAATGATGAATATCGTCCAGATCATCCGGTGTAATGATCTTCAAATGAAGTCGGTTAGTGGTTAATTTTGATTGCAAATTAGGAGGGCAGTATTAAGTTACTGAATCAATTCCAGTCGCTTTTTAAGCGTACGAAGTCGTACGAACTGGTCGCCTTCAAAATCTTGTTCGTTGAACTGGTGCTGGATTAGTTTCTGGTGTAACTCCTGCATTCCCTTCTGTAGGGTGTATTCCAGTTGAAAATCAGGAAGGACAGAGTTGAGTAGGTCAAAATTGACTTTATAGTTGCGGGGGTCTTCGCCTACTTCGCCAGTGTATACAATTTCAGCTTCGGGCAGTAGTTTCTGCACCTCATCGGCTACGTCTTTTACTTGGAAGTTTTCCTTGTTTCCACCAACATTTACCATAAGATTGTGCACTTTGTCGCGAGGGGCTTCACTTAAAGCGACAAAGGCGCGAGCAATATCTTTACAGTGGATGAGCGGACGCCAGGGTGAGCCGTCACTTTTAATCGCAATATTTCCTTTGGAAATGGCGCAAGCTAGTAAGTTGTTCACCACCAGGTCGATGCGGAGCATAGGCGAATGACCGTAGGCGGTAGCATTTCGTAAAAAAGTAGGAGAGAAGTTCTCGTCAGCCATTGCCGAAATCTGCTTCTCGGATTCAATTTTGGATTTGGCGTAAGCCGTCAGTGGGTTTACCGGATCGCTTTCATCCATATCTAGCTTAGCACCCTTACCATAGATAGAGCAACTGCTGGCAAACAGAAAGCGAGACATGCCGGCTTTTTTTGCCATTTCCGCTAGTTTCACCGATCCTTCCAGATTGATTTGGTAGGTTAGTTCAGCATCGACATCGCCCATTGGATCGTTGGATAAAGCGGCTAAGTGCATCACCGCATCGAAGCCCTGTAAATCGCCAGTAGTAAGGTCGCGTACATCACGATTCCATTCGGTTTGGGGTGAAATGACTTCCTCCCAGCCAGTGCCTTCGTAGAGGTTAATATCGCAGCCAGTAACCGTATGGCCATTTTCAATAAGCAATGGAACTAAGTGAGCCCCGATATATCCTTTATGTCCGGTAACCAGTACGTTCATGGTTTATTCTTTAGCATATGAAAAATAGCAGTTGCTTCTTCCTGAAACCGATGAGTCAGCGAATAGCTTACTACAGATTTAAGTTTTTTAGCAATTACCTGCAAATCATCCGGGTGCTTGGCAGTGTCCTGCTCGTTGGTCATGATTGGTAACTGCTTTCCGTATTCGTTCTGGTAGGCAGTTTGAACCTCCTCAGCTACGTCTAGCATAGAAAATGTTTGCTCACCACAAATATTAAACGTATCGTTCGGTGCCGTTGGAAGGTTCATTATTTTCTCCACTATACGGCAAACATCACCCATCCAAATAAAATCGCGCGTGGCTTTTCCGTTTGATTTGAGTACAATTTTCTCCTCAGTAGCGGCCATCTGAGCCAGATCGTTCAGTACCAAATACCACTTAGAAGAATCGTAATCTTTGGGGCAACCATAGCTGTTCGTAAGCCGAAAAATAGTATAAGGTAACTGATGGTTCGAGTGGAACTGCTTTACATAATATTCAGCAAACAAATGAGTAGTTCCGTAGTCGTTTTTAGGTTCAGGTGGCAGATCTTCAGTGATTAATCCGCTGCGCCTGCCGTAAACCTGAAAAGTGGAAAAATAAACGAAATGTGGTTTTGCCTCCGAGTAATTAGCAAAATGTTCCAGTAAGTTGCGAGTACCTAAGCTATTGACCAACAGCGCATCACGCGCAAAGTTGGGTTTGAAATAGTCGTTTACACTAGCGGTATGAATCACTTCGTCGAACCGGTGAGGTGCAAGCGAAGCTTCAACCTGCTCGGCATCCGAAATATCGCAAGTAATTAATTGAAAGTTCGCTTCAGTGATGATAGATCGCTGGCGACTGGTTAATACGTATACTTCGTAATTGGCCTGTTGAGCAAAATAGTCAGTGAGCCAACTGCCGAGGTTGCCGAGTCCTCCGGTGATGAGTAGTTTCTTCATAGATCTACCATATTTTCCACTGAGGGTTTCCTTCACTCCATAGGTTTTCCAACGTGCGCTTGTCGCGTAGCGTATCCATGCACTGCCAAAACTGATAATGTTTGTAGGCAGTGAGCTGACTATCGGCTACCAGTTGTCGCATGGGTTCGCGTTCAAACATAATATGGTCTCCGGCTACGTAGTCTAGTGCTTCCGGTTGGCAGACGAAGAAACCACCGTTGATCCAGCCACCTTCTCCCTCGGGTTTCTCTTCGAAGCTTTCCACTACTTGGTTTTCGTCAAACTTCATCGCTCCAAATCGCCCTTCGGGTTGCACGGCAGTCATGGTAACTAGCTTACCGTGGTTTTGATGGAAATCTACTAGTTCTTTAATATTGACATCCGAAACCCCGTCGCCGTAGGTGAACATAAAAGGTTCGTTGTTTAGATAGGGTTTAGCTCGCTTAAGCCGCCCTCCCGTCATGGTATTGAGCCCAGTATTAACCAGCGTCACCTTCCAGGGTTCAGTATCACGTTGGCTGTGCGATTCAATACTGTTTTGAGCAATATCAATAGTTACATCATTTTGATGAAGAAAGTAATTGGCGAAGTACTCCTTAATTACGTAGCCTTTGTATCCCAGCAGAATAACGAAGTCGTTGAAGCCAAAGCTAGAGTAAATCTTCATAACATGCCACAGTATGGGGCGCCCCCCAATTTCCACCATCGGTTTAGGAATCAGGTGGGTTTCTTCACTGAGGCGGGTACCAAATCCCCCGGCCAGAATAAGTACTTTCATATGTTAGTTATCAGTTGATAGTCCACAGTAAATATTATCGTTTTTGATTTCCTAATTCTGTTCTCCTTTTCACTTTTTTTGGCAAAAATAAACAATCTCACTATCCATTAGCGCGTAGCGTTGAGTTTGTTCGGGGGTGAAGTGCTTTACGTAATCATCTTCCGTGACGTTCAATCCTCCCTGTCGTAATCGGTCACCGTAGTCGTGGCCGTAGCGGCGCACGTGGTCATCTTGTCCGTAAAGGCGTTCTCGTTCTTTGGGGTCAGTCACGGTGCGGTCTTCTTGAGTAACCGGAATATCGTAGGTTGGGGATTGAATAATGGCCCAGCCACCCGGTTTAAGCACTCGGCAAATCTCACTGGCACAGCGAATATCATCATTCACGTGTTCCATCACGTGGTTACAGAGTACTACATCGAAAGTATTATCATCAAAAGGAATATCGTGCAGATCCATTTTAATATCAGCCCAGGGTGAGTCCAAATCACCTGTAGTGTAATCCAGTGACTGCATTTCGGAAAACTTGGGGATAAAGCAAATCTCGGGAGCCACGTGGAGTAGTTTCTGAGGCTTGGTGAAAAAATCTGTTTTGTCTTGCAAATAGAGCCAGAGCAAGCGATGACGCTCCAGCGTTAGCGAGCCGGGACAGAGCGCATCCGAGCGGGTTTCAATCCGTCCGTAGGGTAGAAATTTACGATAACCTCGCTCATCTACTGGGCAGAATAAGCGATCGCCTCGGTAAAAAAAAGCTATCAGGCGAAGCAACGGCTGGCTAATTAGCTGCAAATACTTACGTGGTACATAGCGAATTGTCCAGCGGATCAACCATTTCATGGTGCAAAGATAGTAGAAGGAAAGAGATCACCTAATTGTATTATTCTACTAAAGTTTATAATATAATTTTTTAAATGTAGTGTATTCACCGACATTGCAGGCGAGTAAATGAATTCTTTTTTTAGTGCAACAAACCAAACGTTACACTAGTATTTTTTACTCAATTCAACTTAGGAACTTTCTTTGTACAGAACAGATTGATAGGTTTGTTATTTAAATCTCACTTATTGGTATGAGGACACTAAAGTTTAAAACCAACATCCAGGAGATGAACTGCGTAGATCGAATTGCGTCTTACCTGGATAATGTGAAAGATGTTATTACTTGGTCAATTGATATAAATGCCGAAGATCATTTGCTGGTTGTACAGGGGTACGAACACCTTCAGCCCCGCGATGTAGTAAGCATTATCAATTTGGCTGGTTTTTACGCGAAGCCTGTAAAGGGAAATTTAATTACTCGCTTATTGGGAGTTTAATCGTTTTCCTGCGAAAAATAGGTATTCCCAATCTGGTACTTTCGTTCCGATTTGAGTGTATCCACCGGTTTATCTTGCTCATCAGACCGACATAGTTCTTTTAGAAGATTAGCGTCGGTATTCCACCGGATGCCATCAAAGAATTCAGCGCCTTTGTGGTCGCGTACTTTGTACAGTGATTTTTCTCGGTAGCAGGTGCCGATGTACACATAGTCTAAGTCTTGTTCCTGCGCCCACTCAATTACCTTCCACATCATCCACTTGCCCAACGAATGGGAACGCATATATTCGGTATCGTAAAACGAAAACCAGTAGTGCAAGGTGTTTCCTTCTATGATAGCGAATACGTAGCCTAGCATTCGTTCCGTATTGCGGAAAGTGAAAATATGGCTGATAAGATCACGGCTAAGTACGTATTGCAAGCGTTCAGAACCCATATCACCTCCCGCAAAGCGCTCTTCAGCGTAGTCGGTGCAAAAAGCGACAAAGTCTGGATCGCTGATGTTAAACTCTGATTTGGGTTGCACCAACATACCGGCTTGCAGCGGTTCCATTTTACGGTCTACCCGCCGGTTCTCCGATAGGGTTTTAAACTCTGCCAGATTTACCCGCAGGCTACGGGCCAGATAGAATACGTCATCTTTCCAGTCAGTATCGCCAGTATATGGTAAAAAGCCGCGCGCGTAGATTTCCGGTAACTCTTCTTGGCTTTCTTTCACACAGTAAACCGCATAAGAGAAAGTATAAGAAGTGTAGTCGGTCTGGTGTTCGGAGAATAATATTTTCATGGTTCTATTGTTCGATAGTTGATGAAGACCGGAAGCAGGAAGCCGGAGACCGGATATTTGTTGCTTGGTCATTGAATTATGGTTATGGACTATTGATGCTTGTTAATCATCCCCCATTCTTACCCCGGAACCTGTCCGGGGTCTGGTTTTCGGACTCTGGTCTCCGGACTTCCCTCTTCTATCTCTTCCCTCGTATAAAAAATATAGTCCATTGGTTCAGGAGCTAACCCTTGCTGACGAATAACGGTGCTAATTTGCCCACGGTGATGGGTTGAATGATTTAGTACGTGCCAAAGTATGTCATCTATTCGGTTTTGAAACGAAGTTCCTTTGCTATTCTGATAAATAATTGTTTGCGATAAGTTATCAGTATTATTCAAGAATTGCCGCGTTGCTGTCCAAGCCTGTTGATTAATCTTTGGCCGCTGCAAGTGATTGTGGACTTGCCACACCGCATAAGGTGACTCTTCTCCCTTCAGTCGCGATAACCAAATGAAATGTGCGTTCAGCAGGTGGCTTATCCAAGAGTTGATCTGCGGTTGGTCTACCGAGTTCTCATTCAAGTAGCGAATAAGCTGTTCGTTCGTATCGTAATTGTATTGGTACTGGCGGTGAAACATAATAATTCGCTATTTTTTTACCAAAGCTACTAAGTATTTGCCAAGCTTGGCGACTAATGAGGTAAAAGGAAGTCCAAATTGCTAGTCTTGAAAGAAGAATTTACCAAGTTGATTAAAGAAAATGAGCGAATGCTGCTGAAGGTTTGTAACGTGTATTGTCGGGAAGCAGAAGACCGGGAGGATTTATATCAGGATATTCTTATTCAGTTGTGGAAGTCCTTTCCGAAGTTCAACCATCAGTCAAAAGTATCTACCTGGCTGTACAGAATCGCCCTAAACACCGCCATAGCGAGATACCGAAAAGTAAGAAAACTTCCGGTTCAGGAGTCAATCAGCGAGTGCTCGGTCGAATCCACCAATTCTAATAATCAGCAGGAAGAGAATGTTAAATATTTGTACGAGGCAATAGAAAGCCTGACCAAGGTAGAGAAAGCAATTATTACGCTTTATTTGGAAGAGGTGAAGTACCGGGAAATAGCGGAAATAATTGGCATCAGTGAGTCTAATGTAGGCTTCAAGATCAATAGAATAAAAAAGAAATTACGCAAAAAACTAAAAAAAGAAGATTATGAACATTGATGAATTAAAAGCCAGTTGGGAAGAATTGCACACCACAGGATTAGACGTGCATAACCCAAATGATGTTCAGCATATCATAAGTCGGGGAACGTCGCAGCTCGTCGCTGAAATCAATAAGAAGCTATTTAGTAGTATGGCTCTAACAGCGGTGGCAGCGGTTATCAGCACTGTTGCAATCGTGTTCTTCTATTTTGTTTACGACCCCGTTCAACATCCCTGGATTGATGTTTCCCGGCTGGTGCCTATTCAATTGCTGGCATCGGCGATCTTTTTGCTACTATTCTTAGCTAGTTGGCTCGAGTATCAGCTAGTAAACAGGAAGTTTTCTTCAACATCAGTCAGTAGCTTTATTGCGAATGTACTCACTGGTTTTCGACGATATTTTTGGGCATTTACCGTTGCTATAATGCTGCTACTATTTACCGTTTACTTAATGATGCTAAACTACTTCGCAACTTCAGAAAGCCAAATAGGATTTGTTGCAATCATTGGTGCTTCAGTATTATTAACCGCAGTTAGCTGGGTAGTAGTGCGACAGTACTACAAAAAAGCTTTTGAAACGTATTTTACCGATATGCAGAGCTATCTGGACGAACTCAATAAGTAGAGCTATTTCTTTCTTCCTCCAAAAATAGCGTGTCCGGCAAACATCCAATACACGTCTACCGACTGGAATCCTGCTTCTTTCAGCCAGCTAAGCTGATCGGGTAGGGCAGAAGGTTGATCTATCGGGTCTTCCTCTGGATAAGCAAAGTAGTTCCAGTGATCTTTGGTGAACGTTTGATACGCATCAGGGTGCTGCTGTTGTCGCACGTAAGTATCCCACTGCCGAGCGGCTATCTCAAACCCGGTGGTTGTAGCAGGGCGAACAATATCAGCAATAAATAATGACCCGCCCGGAGCCAAAGCTTGATAAAGGTCTTGAAATAGTCGTTGTTTTTCAGCATCATCTAAATGATGAATTAGCAAGGATGAAACTACAGCGTGTAGCGGAAACGAGAACACTCGCCAGTCAGTAGCCGCTAGGTTAAACTGCTGAGTACGAAAGCGGTCTTGATGCACGCCAGCTTGCTGAGTAGCTTGGTCAAGCATGGTGGGCGAACCATCGTAGCCGTACACGTTCACCTGAAAATACTCTTTTAATAAGTGATGACTCAGTAATCCAGCTCCGCAGCCCAAATCCACTATGTTAGCCGAGGGGGGCAAGGGAGCAATCAGTTCACCAATAATACGCTGCTGCTCATTACGGTAGGGAACAAAATCATTACCGTATTGTATAAAGTCCTCGGAGTTTTCTTCAGTCCAGATAGAATTAGCGTCCATTATTTATTCATCAAGTTGTATAACAAAAACATACGAAGCTAAGGGCGGCAAACTTATCGGAATGCCGGCATCGCCTTCGCTAATAATTACGTCACTAGTATTCATTGTCGCAGTAGTTTCGGTCTGAAAAATGTTCCGGAGCGTATAGCTAGCTTCCTCAGCTAACCCCATGGCTCGAACTGCGGTAACCGGAATTTTCAAGTTAAATGATTGAGTATTGTGAGCATCAAAGTTAGAGATAATTAGTAATTTTTGTTGCTCGGTGAATCGCAGAAAAGCGTAAACCTGATCGTTGTAGCCATCGGTAAAGTGCTGGTTGTGACGATGTAGATCATAAAAATGACCCGACCGGATAGCCTCCTCTTGAGCCAAATTCAGTAGATCCTGATAAAATTTGCGTAACGCCCGTTGCTCGTCACTGAGCTGACCACCGTCGTAAGCCCCGTTGTTTACCCATTTTTGATGCTCCGGTACGCCCCAGTAGTCGAAAATGGTGGTACGTCCGTCGTCACCGCTAAAGCCAGACTCAGCCTCAGCGGGTTCCCCTACCTCCTGACCGAAGTAAACCATTACCGGACCGGTGTGCCACAAGGCACTTACCACCATAGCGGGTTTAGCTCGCTGAGGGTCGTTTCCAAAGAAGCGAGAAGCAATACGCTGCTCGTCGTGGTTCTCCAAAAAGCGTAGCATATTCCGGTTCTTATCGCGTAAATACTGCCAGATGTCGGGTAAATGCTGAACCGAACCTTGCTCTTCTATTACTGCTCGTAGCGTATCGTAGAGTTGTACTTTGTCGTAGAGGTAATCAAACCGTCCGGTATCAATGTAGTTGCGGTATTGCTCGGGGTTGTATATTTCGGCAATGAATATCATGTTAGGATACAGTTCTTTCACTTTGGGAATTACCCAGTGCCAAAATTCCACCGGAACCATTTCGGCCATATCGCAGCGAAAACCATCTACTCGTCTTCCCGACCAGTACAATAAAATATCCAGCATTTTTTGCCAAGTATTCGGAACTGGGTCAAAGTGCGTTTGGCGACCGGCGTCCTGGCTATCATTCAGAAAATCTACCCCGTAATTGAGCTTCACCGTTTCAAACCAGTCGTTCACGCTGGGCTGAGCCGTAAACTGGTCATTTCCGGTAGCCTTGGCCGGACTCTCCTCAAACTTTCCGTCTTTGGTAGGAAAAGTATGATCGTCTAGCGACTGGTAATCTTCGGGAACTTGAAAAGATTCGCCTGTTATGTAATAAAAATTATTATTGGGAGCAAATACCTGATTAGTATCATCGCTGGCACCAAAATCTTGCACACTATCGGGCTTAGCATCTGATTGGTAGAAGCGTGCCACGTGGTTAGGCACAAAGTCAATAATCACTTTTAGATCCTGGTCGTGGGTACGCTGTACTAATGCTTCAAACTCTGCCATGCGGTTGGGTACGTCTTCGGCTAAATCAGGATTTACATCGTAGTAATCTTTAATAGCGTAGGGTGAACCGGCTCGACCCTTCACCACATCGGCATCATCTAGTGGAATATCATATTCGCGGTAGTCGTTGAGTAGAGCATGCTCAATCACTCCGGTATACCAGATATGGGTAGCTCCCAGCTCCTTCAGCGCAGTTAGAGCCGTTTGACTAATATCGCTGAACTTGCCTACTCCATTTTCTTCCGCTGTGCCCCAGATCACGTTATTGGTTTCAGAGTTACCAAACAAGCGGGTAAACATTTGATACACCACCACTTTTTGGTCGGGCGATAGCGATTCTTCTAGCAGCAAATTAGGATCTTCATGGGCGATGGCCTTCAATTCTTCGGTATTCACGAGGTGTTCGGTTACGGTGGTTGATAGCGTACAGCGAATACACAAAAGTATAAGCCCTGCGGAAAGTATATATCGGTTCATAGACTTTTTTTGTGAAAGCAAGAATAGGTCAGTTGATAATAAATTAGGGTCTTCATTGTTAAGTAACAAAATAGCTTCGTATTTTTCCTAACCTTATCTTAAACTTACACGATATGCGCAAATTAGTCTTATCGGCAGTAATTTTTCTGCTTGGTAGCTTAATATCAGTTAGCTACGCTCAAGACTGGAGTTTCGCAATTGGTCCCGGAGTTACTCAATATTTGGGTGATGTGAATGATCAGAATTTAGGCGGTAACCGAAGGGCAATTAATGTTGAGGGCTGGTATCGGTTAACTGATAATGTACACATTAAATCAGGGATGAGCTTGTATCAGCTTTACGCTCAAGATGCTGACCCGGTACGCCTGCGTAGCTTTCAATCTAATAATTTTGAGTTCTACTCCTCCGCAATGTATTCCTTCAAACAGGGCTTCTTTACCCCTTTTGCCTACGCAGGCCTGGGAGCGACTACCTCCAACCCTCAAGGCGATAGTCGATTGGGCTACTTTAATCTAAAAGATGTAGAACCCGAAGCCGAGCGGGTACCCGGTCTTATTGGCATGATTCCGTTCGGAGTAGGAGTAGACTACGAAATTACTCCGGTGCTCTCGCTAGTGGTTGATTTTGCCATGCGTTATACTTTTAGCGATCGGCTAGATGCTATGCGTAAAGAAATTATAATAGTAGATGATTTGAGCCCACTGGCGCGGGAGTACTACGCTGCTTTATCGGAAGAGCAAGCTCGGGCAATTAACGAGGAACCTTCTTTACGAGGAGGCAGTTCGGCCGATAATGATCTCTACGGAATGCTTACCGTGAAAGTCCGGTTTACTCCTACCTCTTCGCTCTTTGGCTGCGTTGATCCGTATAAATATTCCCGTCCAACCCGCAAACGTAAGCGAAAAAACTACAATCCGCTCTAGGCTTTGTCTACGGTGGTTAGTTGGGCTTCCAGCTTCTCTATCTTTTCTAAATAAGCTTTTTCTTTGCGGTGCATCTCTTCCTGTGTAGCCGACAATTCTTCCATGTTTTGCCGCATTTCTTCTTCTTGAGCCCGCATCATTTCCGCTTGCTGTTGAGATTCTGACAGTAGTTGATTGGTTTGAATATTAATTCGAGTATTTCGCAGAGACGATGCAATGGATTCAGCTACTTTCTTTACGAACGTAATCTGATGCTCTTCTAACGGGGTAAACGAAGCTAGCTCTAAAACGCCCTCTACAGTATCTTCCACAATTAGCGGTACCACCAGTATAGCAGAAGGTTGAGAACCCCCTAGACCAGAACGAATATCGGAGTAGTCAGTTGGGATTTCAGTTAAGTAAATAACTTCTTGTTCCAGATAAGCCTGCCCCAGAATACCATCACCGGCTGGTAGGGATTTATCAATAAACTTCTGCCTTTGGTAGGCATAACAGGCTTTCATAGAGAGCATCTGTTCACCGTTGTGCTCTTCTACCAGAAACAAAGCTCCTTGATTGATTTTAAGATAATCTACGAGTTGCTTCAACACCTGATTACCCAAATCCTCAATATTTTGAGCTTGGCGTAGCACATCAGTAAATAAAGTGAGCCCATGCGTTGACCAGCTTCTTAGTTGAGTTTCGCGATCATTCTGCTGAAGCTGATCGCGCATCTTCAGTAGCTTTTTACCCAGGGTATCATCATCACTTAAAGCTTGGTATTCCTGTTCTAGGTTTCCCTCACCAATAGCTGAAGCAAAATCAGCGGTTCGATGGAGTCCTTCTACTACCCCAGTTAAGGTTGTAGCCATATCGCCCAATTCGTCTTTCCTTGTTGCAATTTTATGATCGATTCTAAGAATACCTTGAGCAAGATCGTACAGGTTTTCTTGCATTTGTTTGATTGGGCGAATAAACCGTTGAGCAATTAAGTAGGCTACTCCGGCAACAATCACACTGATAATAAGCGTAATGATGATAATGATATTTCGCAGCCGTGCTATCGGCTGAAGAACTTCCTCAACATCCATCTCAGTAAGAATGGCAAAAGTTATGTCGCCAATTTTGAGAGGGGAGTAAGAACTTAATACCGGAATGCCTCGGTAATCATCAATAATTTGCGTACTGGCTGTTCCCTTAAGAGCCTCAGTTACCCCCAGCGTGGCCACCTCCAATTTCAGAACGGTCGATTCTTCTGAGAAGCGAGAGTTAGAACGCATTAAAGAATCGCTTCCTACTAAGTAGGTCTCACCGGATTCACCTAGCCCGGTATGTTGATGGGTGATTACATTTATTTCGTCTAAAGGAATCTGACCGATAAGCACCCCCATAGAATTTCCAACTGAATCGCGGATGGGTGAGGAGACAAATGAGGCAGGATCACCATTGCTGGGGGCATAATTGTCGAAGTCTACAATCGTGATAGAATCTAATCCTTGTTTGTAAGCTGTAGCAATATTCTGATCGCTGTAAGGACCATCTACTAAATTGGTAGCAAAATCCGGCTCGTGCACTACGGTGTAGATAATATCTCCTTGTAGGTTAACCAAGAATAGGTCGTACAAGCCGTAGGTTTCTTTAATTTTAGCGAGGTGCGGATGATAAATCTGATTAACCGAATCATATTCAGTTGAGCTAACCCCAGCTGCATAGGTGCTATCGTATGCTTGTAAAGAGTTAGTGATTACCGGCAGTGAGGCCATCACATTCAAGGTAGCTATCTGATCGGAGAAGAAATCAGCTAGCTGCACGCGCTTGGTTTGGCGAATTGATGTAAGTTGGTCGAAAGTACGATCCAGAATGGCCGATTTTGCCAGAAAGTAGATAACAATACTGAGGCTCAGTAGAGTAACCAAGCTAAGCGATGTAAAACGGATAATCAGCTGAGTAGCAATACTTGATTTTCTGTCCTGATCCATAATTTACCTTTGCTGATAAGATTAATAAGTTGAAAGTAAATACAGCTAAAGCTAAGGTGTTACGAAGTAACTACGAAATGAAAAGAACCGGTGACCTTACGATGTATGATTAGAAAAGAAAGAAAGAGTAGTTGAAGGTAGATCCGAATGAGAAACGGGGAAGAGAAAGCTTTTTTGGGAACAATGTTGCTACAGCTCAATCGTTACGCTCTTTCCGGCGTAAACGCCTTGAGGCAAATCTACGATGAGCAAAGTAGTGTTTTGGTCAGAATTTGGGTGAGCGACAAAATTCCTTCCTTCAGCATTGTAAATACCAGAGACGGTCAGCAGTGCCTTTCTCAATTTTCTCGACGGATCGGCTACAGTGATTTGAGTTATACGATTCCCTTGTAGTTGCAGCATCACCATTCCCTGACTTTCCAAGCTAACTTTCAGATCATCGGTAATTTCAATCTCCCCGCCTTGGTAAAAAGCTGCTTGGCAAATGTCTAGTTTGTTACTTTTCACCGCCTGCACTTTGCTAGTATTAGCGATGATTTTAATTTGGCGATTGTTATCACCGCTCTGTTCCAGCTCAGGTACCGCTACATCCGGCACTACAATATAAGCGTAAGATTCATTCTCGGGTTCGTTTCCATGATCAATCCATAACGTAAACACCTCTTTACTAACCACTTCTTCCGAAACATTCTTTTGATCGGTAATATCTGACCACCGGCCCTTTTCTACTTGGTTGGATAAATGAACGCTGGTCTGCTCGGGAAAAATATAGCCGATCTTATCCTGATGCACCCATTTTACATCTTCCAAGAGTCGATCCCCCTGGGGAAGTTGTTGAGTTGTATCCGCTTGCAAAACGGTTACATCACTTCTTAACAGTACTTGGTTAATGGTGGTAGATACCGGCAAGTTGGGGTCGGAGCTAATATCGGTACCCAAGCAAATGTATTCTTCGTCAAAAAAGAACCAGGACTTTTTAGCCTCCAGCATATCGTGCGGACTTTTAAAGTCAAAGGCTACCGCCCCGTACAGACCATCAGTCACCGCTCCCACAAAATCTCGTAATCCTTCCTTTCGTATATCTTCTGGGCCGTAGAGTTTGGGCTTTTGCATGATGGTGGTGCCGGATACTTTCTGCCAATCGTACACCGGCCAAATGTCGTGGTACTCATCTCCAGTAAGCATTAAGTAATTGGTGCCGTCGGCCCGATGGTGGGTAGTCTTTCCAGGTCCGTTGTACGGCACTTCCATATTCTGATTACGGGTAGAGTACATTCTAACGGTGGTGTAGAAGTTAGGCCGTTGAAATACAAAGTGCTCGGTTTGCCAGAAGAATTTACTGAACGACTGAGAGGGTTCCACTTCTCCTTTCCGCAACTTCATAATCTCTTCCAGCTCCTCTTTCCGGTAATCAGTGCTGAGTAGCAAGCGTTCTATTTCCAGGGTGCTAGCAGGTTTAAAATCGTATTGATTGGCAATGCTGCGGTTTTTTACGCTGACATCGGTGTAAATGCCGTAGACCATCTGCTTGTAAATACCGTCCAGGTAATAATCTACCAGGTGATTAATTCTCTCCCGGGAAAAGGCATATTTTGTGTTGGCTACGTAGTAAGACCACTCACCAAAGGCATTGGCATATTTGCCGTAGCCGTAGGAAGTAGTGTTATTCACTCTATCTACTCTATGGTGAAAACTATAGTCGTGCTGCATCCCGCGACTACCAGTAGAAAATTTCACTTCTCCTTCTATGAGACGGATGATTTCGTCAAACCGTTCTTTGTCACCAATAAAGAGTAGGTTCTTGGCCAGAATACCGGCAATAACAATTCGGTCGCCGCTGGGTCGAGCCCCGGAAGCATTCATATGGGCGCGGCCAATAATGGGTTGGGCTTTATCTACCAAATCTTGCGGAAATTCATCGCCAATAAGTAGCATTAGGTTGACCAGGTTGGTAGGGGTAGAGATTTGATTGTTATGCCAATTATCCCCGAAGAAATCATTGTCAACCCAGTACTTCAATCCTTGGGTAATGGTTTCTTTTAGCGCTTGGTCTTGATAATAATCAGATGACTCACCTTGGTAGGCTTTGGCCAGATAAACTAAGTTATAGGTATGATATCGCTGGGGAAAACCGGCGGTTCGGCTAAGGTCTTCGTAGTTAATTCCCCCGAAGCTGCCGTCTTCGTTCATAGCTTGAGTAATTTTCTCAACCCTAGTATCGTCAATATCGGTCTTCAGTAACTCATTAACCACTCGGCTTTTTATAATCTCGAAGTCATCAGCCTCTTTGGCTTGAGTAAAATAAGCCGAAAAACAAAGGAGCAGTATCAATATGCGGGTGGTTGTCATTATTGGTTGTTTTGCTGTAAATATCCGTAGGGCTTCAAGCAGTAAGGAAAGCTGTCTTAATATACTAAAAATGATAGCTTTGATAGACTTATTTGTAATATTTTGAAGCGTCCTTTTTGGTAGCTGAGGTGCAGGTAAGTATCTACGATCAAAACGGAGCATTGCTTGAGCAAGGCGACGCTCAATTATCCGAAAATGGCATTGATCGGGGCACATCTGCCTGGGTATATACCACCCAAAAAGCCGATAACCAGCCCAGCAGTAGCAAATTAGTAGCCCGAGCTAACG
>JGI12210J13797_12165545_pt1 | contig 29189 bp, 29 predicted proteins | sample ElkSlonscriptome_3_FD_13797 | JGI IMG/M metagenome (IMG submission 13797) | reverse complement strand
CTGCGGGCTGGGCTACGGGCTGGGCTACGGGCTGAACTTCTCCGGGGCACCAGGTGGCAATACCAGCTCCGTAGAAAGACGCCGTTGCAGCGATCGCGGGCAGCGTCGCCGCTAGGTAGGCCACATGCCCGCCAAAGCAAAACCCAATGCAGCCTATCTTCTGGCCAGTTCCCAATTTATTGTGGAGGTGATCCACGGCGGCTTGGGCGTCTTGCAGCAGTTCGCTGGCGGTTGTGCGCATCTTGTACTCGCGCCCAATCTGGATGTCTTCGGGGGTGTAGCCCACCTCAAAATCGGCGGCCTGCCGCTGGTACAGCGCTGGTGCGATCGCGGCATATCCTTGCCGGGCCAAGCGTTCAGTGACGTCTCGAATATGGCCATTGACGCCAAAGATTTCCTGCAGCACCAGCACCCCTGCTGTCGGCGACTGGGCTGGCATGGCCCGATAGGCCGGTAGGGTGACTCCCCCACTCTCGAGATGGACATATTGGGTTTGAATAGAGACTGATGACATAGGCCGCGTAGGAGGAAGGGCTTGGGCATTGGTACGCTGGCGCGTTTGGGGGACATCACGCTGAAGTCCCGGCTTGAGAGCACGGCCCCAGAAAACAAATCAAAGGCCAAACCAGCAGGCAAACCAGCAGAATACCCTAGTTGGGTGATGGTGGATGCCAACATTTTTTTTGTAGCATAGAACAAAATTGTTGTTGGCGATGCACAGCTCCAATGAGGAGACGCTGAGGAGATGCTAATGTCGGCAACTCTGTAATAGGAAATGGGCTACTCGGTAGCCTGCCGTTTGAATGCGCCAGCCGGAGACAGTCTCGTAGAGAAGTTTTTCTATCGGTTACAGTTCTCGTCGGTTGTCGGTTCCATCGGCTACAGTACAACCAGTCATCATTGATTGGCTTTGGATTCTAAGGTGGCCTCGGAGGATTCGCCATGGTTCAGTTTCATATTCAGTCTGATAGTGAGATTCCTGCCTCCACGCAGCTTTTCAATCAGATTCGTTTCGCGATCGCCTCCCGTCAATTTCCGCCGGGGCACCGCCTGCCCAGCACCCGGCAGCTCGCGATGCAGACCGGCCTGCACCGCAACACCATCAGCAAGGTGTACCGGCAGCTGGAGGATTTAGGCATAGTCAACGCCCAAGCCGGGTCTGGGATCTATGTGCGAGCCCAGGCCGACGACGGCAATTCTCCCCACTCTCCCTTGTTCGATAAGTTCCCAGAGTCTCACCAGCTGGTGCAAAAGAGCCTGGATGATCTGCTCAATCAAGGCTGCTCTTTGACCCAGGCCCGAGAGCTGTTTCTCTCTGAGATTGACTGGCGGCTGCGCTGTAGCGCCCGAGTGCTGGTGACAGCGCCCCAAGGGGACATTGGTGCAGGAGAGCTGATTGTGCAAGAGCTGGAAAAGGCCCTGCGCATTCCGGTGCAGCTGGTTCCCCTCGAAGAACTAGAGACGGTCCTGGACCAAACTCGATCTGGCACCGTGGTCACCACTCGCTACTTTATTGGCGAGGCCAAAGCGATCGCCGAACCCAAGTCTGTCCGGGTCATCCCCGTCGACATTTACGACTACAGCAAAGAGATACAGGTGATTACGAAGCTCGACGACGGTAGCTCAGTGGGGCTGGTCAGCTTGAGCTCGGGCATCTTGCGAGCCGCAGAGGTGATCATCCATAGCCTGATGGGGGATGAGCTTTTGGTGTTGACAGCGAAAGCCGATGACGACTACAAGCTGACGTCTATTGTGCGAGCCGCTCAGACCATTGTTTGCGATCGGGCAAGCCATGACAAAGTGAAGGCGGCAATCCAAGAGGTTCGGGATGACCTGATTCGGGCTCCGCAAATTCTGTGCTGCGAAAACTACATTGGGGAAAAATCAATTAATTTGCTTAAGCGTGAATTGGGTCTAGAGTAGCGCTAGAATAGCGGTTCACTGGTCGGGCTGGTCAGGGTTTTGACTAGCTTGGCGTCCCTTCTTACTGACCTTTGCTCTACATCCCATGGCTGATACCTACACCGCTGAAATTCGACATCAAGGCACCACCCATACCATTAGCCTGCCCAGCGATCGCCCCATCCTAGATGTGGCCCTAGAGAGCGGCATTGAGCTGCCCTCATCCTGCAACGCCGGGGTTTGTACCACCTGCGCCGCCATAATTTTAGAGGGCGAAGTAGACCAGAGCGATGCTGCTGGCATTGGCCGCGATATCCAAAAGCAGGGGTACGTTTTGCTCTGTAGTGCCTATCCTCGATCTGACCTCAAGATTGAGACTGAGAAAGAAGACGAGGTCTACCACTTGCAGTTTGGCCAATTCCAGTCGTAGGGTCTCACCGTCGAGCCGCCGTTATCTTTTCAGATCACCTCTTGTGACCCAGCCTAGCCAATCCATTGCGCTGCAGTTTGTCGCCTTAAACCTGCCGCTACAGCCTACTCACACCTTAGGCGATCGCATCGAAGCGGTTCTGGGGCAGGAGGGCGCTCCGCTTCGATGGGCCATAACAGCGGTGGATGACGATATGGCGCTGGTCGAGGCGGTGATTCGCCGTGGGTAAGTCGCCATTCACCACAGTACTCATCGTGCCGACAGGCGTTGGTGCCGCCGTGGGAGGCTATGCCGGAGATGCGCTGCCGGTGGCCAGAGCCGTTGCCCAAGTCTCCGACTGCCTGATCACTCATCCAAACGTTCTCAATGGAGCCCAGCTTTACTGGCCCCTGGACAACGTGCTCTACGTCGAGGGCTACGGTCTTGACCGCTTTGCTGCAGGGACATGGGGTTTACAGCCTGTACGTCAAAATCGCGTTGGCCTCCTGCTGGATGCCGCCATCGAGCCCGATCTCCGGCTGCGCCATCTCCAGGCAGCAGATGCAGCCCGCGCCACATTGGGGCTGACCCTGACGGACTATGTGGTCACGGATGCGCCGCTAGGGGTGAGCCTCAAAACGGCGGCCTCTGGCGCGACATGGGGCACCATTGAGCGCCCGGACAGCCTGCTGCGCGGCGTTGAAGCCCTCATTGACGGCGCGGGGGCGGAGGCGATCGCCGTTGTGGCCCGCTTCCCCGATGATGAGGGCAGCGACAGCCTCCAAGCCTACCGCCAAGGCCGTGGTGTCGATCCACTAGCAGGGGCAGAAGCGGTGATCAGCCATTTGGTCGTAGAGCATTTTGGCTTGCCCTGTGCCCATGCTCCCGCACTGGCACCGCTCCCCCCCGACCCCAGCATTTCCCCCCGCGCCGCAGCCGAGGAGCTAGGCTACACGTTTTTGCCCTGTGTTTTGGTGGGCCTCAGCCGCGCGCCGCAGTTTGTCTCAGACCCTCAGCTTACCGGCGATAGCGCGCTGTGGGCAGACAGCGTAGATGCTCTCATTGTCCCCGCCTCTGCCTGTGGCGGTAGCGCCACCTTAAGCTTGGGCGATCGCCATACGACAATCATTGCCGTGCAGCAAAACAGCACCCGCATGACGGTACCTCCTGCGGCTTTAGGGCTGTCGGCAATATCGGTAGAATCATATTTGGAGGCATTGGGCGTGCTCGTTGCCCTGAAAGCCGGACTACAGCCATCCAGCCTATGCCCTCATATTTCTCCATTACGCCAGCTGCAGCGGCACGAAACAGGTACTCTATGAACCAGCCTGGAACACCTGATCCCGATAGCACTTCTCTGAGCCGCGTCCAAGTGTTGGCCGCGATGGGCATCACGGCGATCATTTTACTGATGGTCATTCAAGTGTGGCGCATCGTCGGTGCACCGGTCATGTTCCCCCTAGGCTGGAGCTGGCAGAATTCGCTGCTGGGCGCTGGCCTTGGCATTGTGATTACGGCCAGCAGCGGTGCCGTTTATCGGCTTTGGCCAGCCTATCGGGATAGCGCCGATCGCTATGTGCTGATGGTGCTTGGCCCGCTGATCTGGCCTGACCTCATCTGGCTAGGGCTACTGCCGGGAATCAGCGAAGAGCTGCTGTTCCGGGGCCTGCTGTTGCCGGCATTTGGTTTCACCTGGATTGGATTGGGCCTATCGAGCCTCTGTTTTGGCTTGATGCACTTCAGCGGTATCGAGCAGTGGCCCTATATCATCTGGGCCAGCGTCATTGGGGCCGTGCTGGGAGCTAGCGCGATCGCGACCGGCAGTTTGCTGGTGCCGGTAGTGGCCCATGTGACAACCAATATTATGTCGGGCTGCGTCTGGAAACTGACTCAGCCTCGGCTGGCCCCGTAGCGCTTGGCCTTGTGTGATTGGCCCGTAGAGCAGGATTTATTGTACAGGGCAGGCATCATAAAGAAGCGCAAAAACAAAAAACCCCAGCCGAGGCTAGGGTTTAATCAGGGTGCATCTACCATATAAATCTTCCGGCGATCGCCCCTGTGATCCGGAGAAATAGGAAAAAACAAAAAAACCCCAGCCAAGGCCAGGGTTTAATCAGGGTGCATCTACCATATAAATCTTCCGGCGATCGCCCCTGTGATCCGGAGGGTTTGCCTAAATGGTCCAGATCGACCTATTCAACCGGGGTGATCTGCAGCCGACGAGTCACCCCCGTGATACCGTCATCTCGAATAATGACGGCAGACAGCCACTGCTGCCCCGGCGTCGTGGGAGCCCGACCCATTTTGAATAGTCCACCGGAGGATAGAAGGTCAAACTCAACAGGCGACGGCGCGATATACCCGCTGGGATTAACTATAGTTTCCGTTGCCGCCCCAAGCACTAAATGCTCGTCTAGCGGCTCCATCACAATGGCATCAAAGTAAAACTGCTGTCCGATATCGATCTGCTCCGGCAGGTTGATGTCCAACGTCGGAGGATTGCTGCCTGTTGTGATGATGTTGTTCTCGCTCAAAATCGTCTGGCTGACAATTTGCTCCCCCACAATCTCTTGCTGTGCGGTCAGGACAGCCGTCAGCTGCAGCAGCTGGTCCCCTAGCTCACGGCTACCCGTGATTGTGGTCTCAGTCTCGGTGGTATAGCCGCCGCTGGTTTCTTCCCAACTCGTAATATCTGTTTTGTAGTTTAGGTCGCTGTATTGCTCCCAAAATTGCTCTAATGCCGCTTCAACATCATCGTCGCTCAGCCCATCCCCATGGACTAGGTCGCTGCTGTAGGCCCGCATCACCTGGGACAGGTTTTCCTGGCTGGCGGCGGCATCGAGCTGCTGCACAAAATCGACCAATGCCGCAGGGGGTTGCCCCTGGGCTGCCATCGCCGCTGTCCCCCCGATCACGGTGATGCCACAACAGAGAATTGTAGAGCGCCACAGCAAGGCAGTACAGGCTCTAGCAGCACTGCAGGATTGAGAGAGATAAGGCATGGCTGATACTATCAACGTGAGGTAGGACAATGTCTGTGGGACAATTTGTGAAGTAATGTAGAAATAACCTATGGAAACCGCTCGAAGGCCACATTAAACAGGACTGTTACTGCCACTGTAGTGGAAGTCATTGGGGATTGGCACGGGATCTCCCCCAATCTTCAAGATGCTGGTGTGAAATAGGGATAGTTACAAATTAAATCTAGCAAATGGTTAAGATAGACGACGCTTGCAGCAAAATGTGATGGTGTGCAACTGTGGCTGAATCAAAAGCTAAAGCAAAAAAACTGTTGGTAGCGGCAAGTGGCACCGGAGGGCACCTATTTCCAGCGATCGCTACGGTAGCGCAGCTAGACTATGAGATTGAGTGGCTGGGAGTGCCAAACCGCCTGGAAACGCAGTTGGTACCCAAACAATATCCGCTGCACCTCGTCAATCTTGAAGGTATTCAAACGGCCCTGGGGCTGGGGGGCATACGTCTATTTCTGCGGCTGATGGGATCCGTTCGTCAAGTTCGCCGCCTGCTGAAGCAAGGGGAGTTTGACGGGGTATTTACCACAGGAGGCTATATTGCTGCTCCGGCCATCATTGCGGCCTGCTCCCTCAGACTTCCCACGATTCTGCACGAATCTAATGCGCTGCCGGGTAAGGTGACCCGCTGGCTGAGCCCTTGGTGCAGCACCGTTGCCATAGGGTTCTCTGCCGCCGCTGCTCACTTGCCCAATGCTAAGGTAAGCTGTGTTGGAACGCCGGTACGACAAGCCTTTCAAGGTGATGACGATAGCGCTGCTTTGGCGGAACTCGGTATTCCCGCTGATGTGCCTGTGGTTGTCGTGGTTGGCGGTAGTCAGGGGGCAGTGGCCGTCAACCGTCTGGTGCGCCAAAGCCTCAAATCATGGTTGGCAGAAGGCGCTTGGGTTGTCCATATCACTGGGGAAAACGATCCCGATGTGGATGAAATCAACTACCCTCACTATATCCATCGCCCGTTCTACAACGAGATGGCGGCGCTGCTGCGACGGGCAGACCTCGCTATCAGCCGAGCTGGTGCTGGAACATTGGTGGAGCTAGCCATGACCCAGACCCCTGCTATCCTCATTCCCTACCCCTATGCGGCGGAAAACCACCAGACCTTTAACGCCGCTGTCTTTGCCGCTGCCGATGCGGCCCAGGTGCATCAGCAGTCAGACTTAGACGCCCAAACTTTAGAGCAGAAGGTGCTGACTTTATTGCAGTCTCCTGAGCGGCTTGAGCAAATGGCGATCGCTGCTGAATCGTTGGCGGTGTCTGACAGCGCCACTCGCCTAGGACAGCTGATTGACGAGCAGCTCGGCAAGGGGCGCAGGGCTTGACGCCTTGTGACTCAAGGCCGCTGTAGGCCGCTGTAGGCCGCACCGCTATATAGAAGACCATCGCCTCAGCGGCTAAACCAGGCGGCCAAAGCGATCGCTAAGCCATCTGCCGCATCATCAGGTCGAGGAATTTGAGCCAGGTTCAGCTCATGGGCCACTGCGTCCTGCACAGCGGCCTTATCGGCGTTGCCATGGCCCGTCAGCGCCTGCTTCACCTGGGCGGGCGTAAATTCGATGTAGGGCAGCTTGCTCTGGGCCACCACCAGCATGATGACGCCTCGCGCTTGGGCGACCTGAATGGTGTTGCCCATGCGATAGAAAAACAGCTTTTCAATGCCAACCAAATCGGGTTTGCACTGGGTCACCAAGTCGTGCAAATCGCTGTAGACCGTGCAGAGGCGATCGCCAACCGGCGTGTGGGCCGGGGTCTGAATGATGCCAAAATCCAGAGGGTGGATATCGTCGCTGGTGGACTGCCCCTCAATGATGCCGAAACCCAGCGTCGCGAGCCCAGGGTCGATGCCCAAGATTCGCGTCATGCTCCGGCAGTTGAGTATGCTCCGTTGCTCTGCGCGGCGTCATCCGATGTGGAAACGCCAAATACGGTGCCAAACACTTGAGCGACCTTGTAGCCCGAGTCCATAGATTCAAGAGGATCCTTGCGCAGCCGGTGACGCAGGCACAGAACAATCACCCGCTGGATATCGTTGGTGGTGACCTCGGTGCGGCCTTCTAAAGCCGCGATCGCCTTTGCAGCTCGGTTGGTGACGATGTCGCCCCGCAGTCCATCGACGTCGAGTTCTGAGCACACTTGAGAAATTTGTACCCGCATCTCATGGTCGATGGTGACCTGCTTGAGCCGCTCTTGGGCAGTAACAATTTTCTCTTGGACAGCGGCCTGATCGGCCTGGTGGGCCTCGAGATAGCTCTGGGGCTCTTGGTCAAACGTCGTTCGCTCTTCTACGATTTTGACCCGCAGCGCCGGGTCTTTGACTGTGCGAATCTCGGCGTGCATGCCAAAGCGGTCCAGCAGCTGAGGGCGGAGTTCCCCTTCTTCTGGGTTGCCGGACCCCACCAGCACAAACCGAGCCGGGTGACGAATGGAAATTCCCTCTCGCTCAACGGTGTTCCAGCCCGATGCCGCTGAATCTAGCAGAACATCGACGAGGTGATCGTCAAGCAGGTTGACCTCATCGACGTAGAGAATGCCTCGATTGGCCTGGGCCAGAAGGCCCGGCTCGAACGCGCGGACGCCGTCAGTCAAGGCTTTTTCAATGTCGATGGTGCCGCAGACTCGGTCCTCAGTGGCTCCTAATGGGAGGTCTACCATCGGCACTTTCTTGGCCGCCGTTTGCACTGTTTCGCCCTGGGCAACAGTGTCTCGCACCCAGTCGCTCATCAGTTCGGGATCGCTGGGATGGCTATTGAATGGATCATCTACCGCCACGTCAATCTCGGGCAAAATGTCCGCTAAGGCCCGAATCGTCGTCGATTTACCGGTGCCGCGATCGCCCATAATCATGACGCCACCAATTTTCGGATCAATGACGTTGAGCATCAGCGCTAGCTTCATTTCGTCTTGACCCACAATGGCGGTGAAGGGAAAGACGGCGCGGCGGGTTACAGAGGTCAGGGCAGTATTCACAGGACGGTTAACTAAATGCAGTGGGTGCGTCACGGTCAGGCTTTTATTGTGACATACTGCCCGTGACATGTTGCCTGCCGCCGTCCTATTCCTTCTGCATCCGGCTGTACCCGGCCTTGACGATGGCTTGCCGCTAAGCCCACCATAGCCATCTTGTCTTAGCCATTTTGCCTTAGCCACATTCCTCACCCTGATGGGTTCCTCGCCCTTTTCGCAATGCCCCTAACCGCGTCGAAATCACCACACAACGGCGCAGGCCAGAGCGATGCCCTTGAAGCGTCAGGCGACCGAGACGACCGACAACGTAGCCCTGGTGGTCGAACTGGATCTGATAGATCCCACTGGTTTGCCGCACTGTGGAGGTAGCGTCATCAATATGGATATGGGCAGCGGCCTGAATCGGTCGCCACTGCTGCGGCAGGGACTGGCTAGACTGGCGCGCCCATTCTACTGTCGATATCCCCGTCTCCGATGGCCTGCCCTGGAAGCTAACTTGCCATGGCGATCGCTGGGCAATTGCCAGCTGCTGAGTCTGTTGAATGAGGCGATATAGGTGATCTTGGGCGGCAATGAGCTGCTGTCGCTGCACAAAGGCCACCCACCCCGGAGCTGCCGCTAGCGCAAGTACAGCGGCGATCGCCGCAGCAATGGCTAGCTCAATGAGGGAAAATCCACGCTCTCGGCGATCCATGGTAGAACCCCAATACGTTGGGTCAGTCTAGGGTACCCATGGAGTTGACGCTGCATTCAGACTTCACGTCATGGAACTGGAACCGACTGGAGCAGATCTGCCACAACCTGCGGGCCTGTCTGCCCCGCATCAGGGATGAGGCGATGGGCAAGAACATGGGGCGCGAGGCGCTTGACATCATCAGGGGTAGCGTAGTCTCGTCCTTCCAAAAATGCGAAGGCCTGAGTGGCCCGGTATAGGGCAATGCCACCTCTGGGGCTCACGCCCAACCGCACGTCCTCTCGCTCCCGAGTTGCCCGCACCAGTGCCAGTACATAGGTCTGGAGATGGCCTTCTAGATGCACCTGCTGAGCCGCCATTTGGAGCTGTGTCACCTCCTGTAGAGAAATACAGGGTTCCATGGGGGCGCTTTGGCGCTGGTTGAGCTGCTGGAGCAAGGTAAGTTCTTCGTCTTGCGAGGGATAGCCTAAATTGAGCGATATTGCGAAGCGATCCATCTGGGCTTCGGGCAGGGGAAACGTGCCCTGGTATTCAATGGGATTTTGAGTAGCAATCACAAAAAAAGGTCGGGGGACCGGATGAGAGACCCCGTCGATGGTGACCTGGTGTTCTTCCATGACCTCTAGCAGGGCTGATTGGGTGCGGGGGGTGGCGCGGTTTATTTCATCGGCCAGCAAAATATTGGTTAGGGCAGGGCCGGCTAAAAATTCAAACTGTCCCGTGCGTGGATTCCAAATGTTGGTGCCCGTGATATCGGCAGGGAGAAGATCCGGGGTACACTGCACCCGCTTGAACAGCCCCCCAATAGAGCGCGACAGAGACTTGGCCAGCAGGGTTTTGCCGACGCCGGGGACATCTTCAAGCAGCACATGGCCGCCGGAGAGGAGCGCGCTGAGCACCAGCTGAATGGCGGATTGCTTACCCACGACAGTCTGGCTCAGGTTTTCCATCAGCCGCTGGACAGGCTCTCGCCGGATAGGCTGTTTCATTGGTAGATTAAATATATTCTTGGCGAGACTTGGTATTCTTGGCGAGACTTAGCATTCTTGGTGAGACCTACAGACGGCGGCGGTGGACCCGAACAAGCTGATAAGTCCCTGCCTCTGCAATCACATCATACTGGCGGGGAGCAAGGCGGCGTGTGATTTCATCAGGGCGACCCACTAGGAGTGTCGTCTCTCCGCCCCGGCGCAGATAGGCGATCGCCTTAGCGGGGGTATAAATATAGGCCACCGGACGCTGGGCATAAAACACTAGGCTGGGCTTTTGAAAGCCCACCATGACTACCTCTTCCCCTGGGCGCGATTCAGTAGAAATATGGGCTGCCAACTGGCGTAGAGGACGCTGCCGCTGGGCATCCACTAGGCCTAGAGCGGGGAGCAGCGTCAGCAGCAGAAATAGTCCAAACCCAAAGATGTTAGAGAGCCAAATGAGGGGCGATCGCCGCCAGGTCAAAATGCCGCTGATCGCCGCTGCCATTAGCCAGCCCAGAGATCCCCACCACAGCATACGGGAGGCGACGACGGCCTGGGGCAAGTCGGGCATGGCGGGATCGTTCCCCATCCAAGGAGCGCTGTGCCACACTACTCCTGCCAGCAGGAGAAAAAATAGGCTGCTGACCCAGCCGCTCGTCCAAAATCCCCAAGATGATCCTGCCGCCTTTGCTGCGGGGGCTCCCATGGGAGCAATGAGAACGGCAGCGGCAGGCAGCAGCGGCAGGGTGTAGCTCGGTAGTTTGGTCACGGCCACCGTGAAGAAGGCAAACACAACCCCAAACCAAATGACGGCGAACAGCCCGAGTCGTCTATGACGCGGCTGGCGTCGCCAGGCTTGCCGTCGCCACACCTGTAGCCGCGCAAGGCCCCAGGGCAGGTACATTGACCAGGGAATAAACCCGACTGTCACGACCAGAAAGTAAAAATACCAAGGAGCGGCATGATTGTTGACCACCTGGGTAAAGCGCTGCACGTTGTGATAGCCAAAAAAGCTGTCGATGTAGACCTGGCCATTGGCGCGAATCACCAGCCCATACCAGGGCAGCGTCAGCCCCAGCACCAGCGCGATCCCCGGCAGCGGTCGCAGCTCTCTCACCGCTCGCCAGTCGCCTAGATAAAGTAAAAAACTGCCAACAATTAGCCCCGGCAGAACGATACCCACTGGTCCCTTCGTCAATATGGCCAGGGCCATCAGGCTGTAAAACACCACATACCAGCCGCGCTGGACAAGGGGGCGCTCTGGTTGAGCATATCCCAGAAAAAATGCAAACAGAGCAACCCCTATGCAGCTGGTGAGCAGCATATCCGACACTCCTGTCCGTCCCCAAACAATGGTCTGCAGGTTAAAGGCGATCGCCGTTGCACCCACAATAGCCATAGACCAATGCGCAGCCGAGGCCGGGGGAGCGCTGCCGTCCCCAGCCTCTTCGGCAGGCTGACCTACAGTGTTGGGCTCAGCGGGCAACAGTCCCGCGACGCCAAAGCGCAAGAGGGTATAGAATCCCATTACCGTTAGACCTATGGCTGCTAAGGCCGATGGCAGGCGGGCGGTCCAGGCGTTAACGCCCCCAATTCGATAGGCGATCGCCATCAGCCAGTAGATCAGCGGCGGCTTGTCGAAGCGGGTGGCCTCGTTGAAATAGGGCGTGATCCAATCGCCAGTGAGCAGCATTTGCCGGGCGGCCTCCGCAAACAGAGGCTCCGTCTCATCCACCAGTCCAGTTGTCCCGAGCCGCCACAGAAACGCCGTAGCGCTCACGAGGATGAGCCAGGCCAAACTGGCTATCCATCGTAGATACGGCGCAGACAATTGCTTCAGTCCACTTGAGAAGTGCCCCACAGATTTCTTCGCGCTGAAATAACAGACGGCAAGATAGGCGAGCCGGTCTCTACTGTAGCGAGAAACGGGTGTAGCAAGAAACGGGGCTATGGAAATCCCCCCCCCATCACAGCAATGTACTGCGCTCGGTCCATTGGGAGGTTATGAAGTGAGAACTTATTGGGGCAGATCATTGCCCAGAGAGGCATCAGCTGACGTCTGGAGGGTCAGCTGCCATTCGTCCCCATCGGATTGCCATGCCGGCAGCGGCGTGGTGCCCACCACGTAAGGACCCCAGTAGCGTTGAGAGCCGTCTTGGGAAAACGCCACCAATATGTCGCCGCTCTGAATCGCCTGGCGTCCGTCGGGGAGAGACAGCAGCAGCCCGTTGGTGCCCCCTTCCCCTGGCGCAAAATCCCAGTGGACGGGCTCATCAAACGTCTCGCTGGTGAAGCTCTCGCCCGGTTGGCCTGTCGCCTCACTGGCCGCGCTCGACTGGGGCAGCAAAGCAATCCGCACGGCATGGACGGTTTGATTACTCACCCGCAGTATTCCGGCTGGTCTATCTGTCGGCAGCGGAGGGGGAGCAGGATTTGTAGTGCTTGACGCCGACGGGTTCAGCGCACCGTCCGACACAGGCTGTGCGGGAGGCTGCGTCGGGGCAGAAGGAGCCGGTGGGGGGCTGTCCCTATCTTGAGATGGTGTGGAGCCGGGTTCTGGCGATTCATTGTCGATGGGCAGGGGAGGATACGGGTCGTTAACGACGACTCGAATGGGACGGAGCAGCACCAAGCCCAGCGCGGTCGCCGCTGCTGCGCCGCACAGCAGACCCCAAAGCAGCGATCGCATTTTGATCAATTCCGATTGGTGGGTAAGTTTTTCCTCAGTCAATTAGATCCTCCCTGTGAGCTGATTTCAATCTAAGATAATGGGCATAGCGTGACCGCCTGATCCCCTCCGAAACTCTCATTAACGGCTGCGGCTAATGCAAGATACTCGACTTAACCGTCTGACCGGTGCTCTGCTGGGTCAGCTTAACCAGTGGCTGAGCAACCCCTGGCGGCGCATCTCCTTGATCGTCATTGGCCTGCTGTTCGGTAACTTTGTTGCCACCGTAGCCGCAACGGTGACAGGCCAGAATGCCGATTGGGATGTTTTGGTCGCGGTGGCTTTGCTTGCGCTGATTGAGCTAAGCAGTTGGCTTGTTTACAGCGGACGGTTCGCGCGCCCTAAACCTCAGCCTCGACCGTTGGTGGTTGATATCACCAATTCCATCAAACTTGGTCTGGTCTACGGCCTGTTTGTAGAGGCATTCAAGCTGGGAAGCTAAGCCCCTATGGCAATGTCCATGCCCGATCTAGATCAGCATCTTCGAAATTGCCTAGATTCGACCGATTCGGTTGAGTTTCAGGCTCTAATTGCCCATGAGCGTGACGCTGTAGATCTCTGTGGGGCATTTGGCACTGCAGCCCGAGCGATAGACGATGGGATCGCGGCGCGGCTGCACCTGCTGAGAACAATCCATCCGGACCTGAATCGGTTTTGCCAACAGGTTCTGGGCTGGCCGCGCAGTCCACTGACTATAGCGTGGACGCTTTGGCTTCCTTTGGCCCAATGGATCAGCAAGAATCAGCAAACCCTAGGGCACCCAATCATCCAGGGTATTTTGGGAGGACAGGGCACTGGGAAAACGACTCTTACCGCTATCTTATCGCGAATTTTGACCAAGCTTGGCCATAAGGTGTGCTGCCTTTCGATTGATGATGTTTACCTGACCTGGCACGAGCGGCAGCAGCTCAAAAAGCAGGATCCCAGACTCATTTGGCGAGGTCCGCCGGGAACCCACGATGTGGCCTTGGCCCTCTCGACGCTGGAAGCGTTGAGAGCTGGCCACCCCACTGTCGTTCCCCGTTTTGACAAGTCGGTCCGTGGGGGACAGGGCGATCGCGCTGCCGGTGAACCTGTGACTGGGACAACTATCACTCTTTTTGAGGGGTGGTTTGTGGGCCTGCAGCCCCTCCCCCCCGAGCGGCTGGGCGCTGACCAGTTACCGGCCATGCCTTGGCCCATCGAAACGGCCGCTGACCTTGCCTTTGCCCAAGACAGCAATATGCGGCTCCGGGACTACCTGCCGCTATGGGATCAGCTTGATCATCTCGTTGTGCTCAATCCTGTGGACTATCGCTTCAGTCAGGCATGGCGACGCGAGGCAGAACAGGTCATGACGGACAAAGGCCGCCCTGGCATGAGCGATCGCGATATTGACCAGTTTGTGCTCTACTTTTGGCGATCGCTTCATCCTGACCTTTTTTTACCCCACCTCCTGGGGATATCCGGCTCAAAGTCGGTCTACTGCCCCCGGAACGAGCGCCAGCCCGCTGACCTAGTGGTCGAGATCGATGAGCACCATACGCCTTGCCGAATTTATGCTCCCTAGCATCCGCCCTTAGGTCTTGGCGCTAGATCACCCCGACACCCGTGACCTTGGGCCGCTACCGTTCTAATCCACCGCCGTTTTATCATTGTTGTTAACGCTTTTACCGGAGGGATTCCATGGCTAAACCAACTCAAGCCCATCTGCCTAAAACGTGGGACAAAACCCTATCTCCTGGCGAAAAAGAGATGGAGAAGCGCAAGATGAGATATTACATGGACTCTAAGCTGCTGGAAGTCGGCGTCGATCCCAAATCGGTGATCTATCGCTGGTCTGTCGAACCCAAGGGGGGTAAGGAATGCTGGACTTGCAGCGCCTACTGGGGAGACTCTAAAGCGACAATTCTTGCGGAAGAGGGGAATTGACCGCTGCCGAGGGCGATGAGGCCGATAAATTCATCTCGACATCATCAATCGCATCAATATTTTCTCAGTTTCGATACCAAACTTCGAGCTAGTTCGGGCATTCTAAAGACGCTGCTCTAACAGCATATTTCAGCGTGCAGAGCGGGCCTCAGCCATGCAAAATGACTGCGTAGTTACACGGAACATAGCCGCTCTGGCTCTTGTTTCGAAACATCCGGAACATTTTGTTGCAAAAACCAGACTGTTCAGAGAGTAGAGGCTCTGTAGTCTCTTATGAGACAGGTGCGCTGTCTTGCTAGCAGACTTTATTTCTATTGCTAACGTCCTATGACTCACCGTTCTAAAAGCCTCCGTTTTCCCCTTTGGAAATTTCTAAATCAGCCTATTTTAGACCAGAGCTGTCCTCTGATTTTGAGGCCATCTATATATTGGAAAGTCTATCAGCGACAGCACCTCAGTCGGTGCTGGCAGGCGAGTGACCCCTCCGAGCGAGAGTCTCGCAACTCATAGAGGCTTGGGACTGTACGCTTCGCCTGATCATATGGGTACCTATGCGGATTAAAACCAGCCGTCTTGTCCGGAATTAACCCAGACGCCTTGAAAACGGTAACTATTAGTAGACGAGGGGAGAGTCCTGCCATGACTGCACTACAGGCTGAGCCAGCCCAGCTGTCACGGCTGCACAGTGATCAGACGATCTATGTTGCTATCTCACCTAGTGAGCTTCGGCAGCTGTTCGGTCAGGCTGAAGCTGAGTTTTATCAAAGTAAGCTTTACCACAAGGTTTCTGGCTGGCTTCAGCACCAGCTCCCAGGAGAGGACGATCTGGTATCCCAGGTGACGGGTTCTTTGGGGAAGGAAGCTATTCGACTGGCGCTGCGCCAGCTTGTGTCAAGCGCTTCTCAGATCCGGCCGTCTGAGACTGCGCCAGGAGTAACCACAGCGCGATCTTCTGGCGCTGCTGCGGCCGCAGCGCGATCGCTCCATAGAGATCCCCAAATTAATTCTATCGGCGCTGATCCTGTTGCTACCCAGCCTATCTTGTCGGATCAGCCTAATCCATTTGTGCTGTCTTCTGACTCGGGTCTGTCTCTGGATCCCTCCAGATCCCCGGATGAGGCACTCTCCCCCAATTCTCCTGAGGGCGCTGCCCCTGGCGCGATCCCTGGCGCGATCCCTGACGCGATCGCCACAGTTCCTGGTTCAGAGAATCGGAAAGCTGCCGAGTCGGACCCTTGGGGACACCTTGAACCCGCTGCAACTTTGGCAGACGTTGGTCTCATCTTGCAGCAGGTTCGTCAACAGGCCGGTCTGAGTTTAGAGCGGCTCCATCAGATGACCCATGTGCCCAAACATCACATTCAGGCCATCGAAGCTGGTGCCTCTGACCGCCTCCCAGAAGAGGTCTACGTCAAAGGTTTTGTGCGTCACTTGGGCAACGCTCTGGGGTTGGACAGCGCAAAGCTGACGTGCTATTCGTCCTGTGAGCCTTTTCCAAAACCCAAAGCGCAAGCTGACGTAAAGTACCCTCGGCCTCGGACCCAGTCAGCGTCAAGATCGTCACTGACACAGCTCCGCCCGGCCCACCTCTATACCGGGTATGCAACGCTCATGCTTGGGGCCGTGGGTAGCCTGTGTTGGGTCACCTGGCAGCAGCCTGTCGTCAACGGTGATACGGCCCTGCCCCCCTCCGATGCGTCAGCTGATGAGGCCGGGGGCGATCGCACCGTCTGGATGCCGGTCAACATTGGAGATGGCATAGCCTCAAAGCTTCGGTACTTCCAGCTGTCCAAGCAGCAATCGCGGCAGCTTGGGGAGGTCGAAAGCATTGCGGTCCCGGAGCTGATTTTGGACCAGATTCAAACCATACAGGCTTTAGACTCAAAATAGATGCAGTCAAGGCTCAGAGAAGCACGGATATTGTCCTGTCGCGCGTCTGCTCTCAAAAACGCAAGATTGCGGCTTTTTTAACCTGCTGATCTTACGAATAGCTTTGAGTGGCGTTAGAATCGAATCCTGAAAGGCACATACCCAACGGGTCATGCAGTGAGGCACTGGTGTATGATGCCTAAACAATCCCCCAAGGTTAGGGATACGCTTCTGATGGATGATCAACTTAGCCCTCGAGATATTCATGACAGCTCGTTGATTCGATCTGCCCCTTTTTTTGCTGAGCTTCCTACCGACGTTGTTCAACGGGCCACGGTTCATGCGGTAACTCGAAAGCACCCAGCGAACCAAGTTATCCTGCTGGAGAATGATTGGGGCAACTCAGTTTATTTCATCCTTGAAGGCTGGGTAAAAATTCGCACCTACAATCTAGACGGCAAAGAGGTCACGCTCAATATTTTGGGGAAGGGTGAGCTTTTCGGCGAGATGGCCCCATTAGAAGAGGTGCCTCGATCCACCGACGTGATCACCCTCGCCCCCACTATCATCAGCAATGTGCCGTCGCAGGACTTTGTCCATCTGATTCAGTCTGAGCCCCAGTCTGGTATTCGCCTTGCTCAGCTGATGGCCCGACGGCTACGCCAGGTCAACCGGCGGCTGCGGCTACGAGAGTCGGACAGCACATCCCGCGTCGTAGATATTCTCCTTTTTCTTGCTGATGGCCAGGGGAAACAGGGAGAGCAGGGGCTAGAAATTCCCAACCTCCCTCACCGAGAGTTGAGCAGCCTTAGCGGTCTGGCCCGCGAGACGGTAACCAGGGTTTTAAATAAGCTGGAGAAAAAGTCGCTGATCAGCCGCGATCGCGACGTGCTGTGTCTGCTCGATTTCAAAGCCCTAGAGCGAATGCTGGTGTAATCCTAGCTCAAGAGCGTTATATTTCTTAAACTAATAGAATATGGTGCTTTACCCTGTCGCCAGCGCCAGATTGGCTGCGGACTGGCTACGGCAGCCGCCTTAACAGATTAGGGCAGACGCAATATTGAGTAATCCAATGGTATTGAACACAGCGCAAAACGCCGATCGCTCGCAGACCGAGACCGAGCCCTCCTGGCAAATCAAGCTACTCTACGATGGCGAATGTCCTCTGTGTCTGCGGGAAGTTAATTTTCTCAAGGCGCGGGATGGTGGACAAGAGCGAGTCGCTTTTGTCGACATCGCAGCAGCAGACTACAGCCCGGCAGAAAACGGTGGCGTCGATTTTGAAACGGCCATGGGGCGTATTCACGCTCTGCTCCCTGACGGCAGCGTGGTCAAGAACGTTGAGGTGTTTCGTCGCGCCTATGGAGCGCTGGGGCTGGGCTGGGTCTATGCTGCAACCCGGTGGCCTTTAGTCCGACCCATAGTAGATAAGATCTATGAATTTTGGGCCGACCGACGGCTAGCTTTGACCGGGCGACCAGACCTCGACACTATCGTGGCGCAGCGACAAGACCAGACCTGTGGCGATGGCCAGCGCTGTCGTCTGCCCGAGTAGACTCCGCACCCCGTCATTTCTCAGTCGGCTATGTCAACCGGCTTTCAATAGCTTTGGCTCGCTCTGCTTGGGCAGCACGTCTATGGTATCGAGCTGGGCACAATAGGTCAGATCGGCCTGGTTATCGAGTCCTAGCAGCCGCTGTCCATGGCTAGCCTGGCGCATCAGGCCGCCTAAATCCGATTCCCACTGACGAAATAGCGCGATCGCTCCAACAGTTTCGTCATTTGCCGCTAGGTCTAACAGCGGCACCTTTGGCGTCAGGGCAGCGGCGATCGCTCCAGCGCACACCGTATCTTCTAGAGAGTAGCTCCCTTCCCAGCCTGAACCCACTAGCCACACGGTTTGAGGACTGTGGGTGAGCAAGTAGTTTACGACGCTGTGGCGGTTGACGAGAGCTGCCGTCAGCACTGTCGAGGCCGGGGCAATGCGCTCTAGGCAGCGAGTGCCATTAGTCGTGCTCAAAAAGATGCGCTTGCCCTCCACCCGCTCTGGCACATAGTCCAAGGGAGAATTGCCCATATCACAGCCCTCCACCATAGCCCCACCCCGCTCACCTACTCGGATGCGGTTTTCAGCAGGCCAGCTTTCACTGGTGCTCAGCAAGGCGTCGATCGTGCTAAAAGCCTGTACCGCTTCGGCCCCATGAGCTAAAGCCGTTGCAATGGTGGTGGTAGCCCGGAGTACGTCGATGGCGATGGCGCAGTCTGGCATCGTCTCGGTTGGAGTTAGCTCAGGCGTATGAAAAACAGATAGCTTCACGGGGTGCCTACAAGATTGTGACAAACCTCATCATTGTATGGCGTCACGTGTAGGGCGCGGCGCTTCGCTGCCGTTCTCTGGCAATAAACCCGTAGCGCGGCAGACTCCTACGTTGCGTCTGCCTACCGCTTAGGAGAACTTTTTGGCTCAAAGCAGGACGGTTCATAGGCAGCAGGACGCGTAATTGTCCCGATGCATCAGGGCAATTGCTATACAATTGCGAATGCAGTCTGCAGATGCGACTTAACTATGGATTACAAACAGGCCGGAGTTGACATTGAGGCCGGGCGTAGCTTTGTGCAGCGCATCCAAGACACCGTTGCGAGCACCCACCGCCCGGAAGTTCTCAGTCAACTGGGGGGATTTAGCGGTCTATTTCAGCTGCCCCAGGGATACGATCAGCCTGTGCTCGTCAGCGGCACTGATGGCGTTGGGACGAAGCTGAAGCTTGCTCACGCCGTCAACCGACATGATACGGTGGGCGTCGATCTGGTGGCTATGTGCGTCAACGATGTCTTGACCTGTGGGGCTGAGCCACTGTTTTTCTTGGATTACATCGCCACAAGCCAGCTCGAACCGGCCCAGCTGACCCAGGTGGTTGAGGGAATAGCCGCAGGATGTCGCCAGGCTGGCTGCGCCCTACTGGGGGGGGAAACGGCAGAGATGCCGGGGTTTTATCAGCCCCAGGAGTACGATCTGGCCGGATTTTGTGTTGGCATCGTGGATAAGCCTCGTATCTTAGATGGATCCCAAGTCCAGATTGGCGATGTTGTCATTGCCCTCGCCAGTAGCGGTGTCCATAGCAATGGATTCAGCCTGGTGCGTAAAATTTTGGAAGCTGAAGGCATCAGCCTAAAGGATCGCCTTCCAGACTTATCTCAATCGGTAGGCGATACCCTGCTAACCCCAACACAGATCTACGTCCAGCCAGTGCTCGCGCTTCAGCAGGCCGGTATTGATCTCCACGGAATGGCCCATATCACTGGTGGGGGCTTGCCAGAGAACCTACCTCGCTGTCTTGGTCCTGGTCAATCTGTTCAGGTTCAGCCCTGGGAAATTCCCCCACTGTTCGACTGGATTGCCGCAGCGGGGGGAGTGGCCTGGCAAGAAATGCTCCGCACGTTCAATATGGGAATTGGATTTGCTTTGGTGGTGTCGCCAGAGCAGTCTGAGAATGCGATCGCCCAGCTCAAGCGTCAGGGTAGTGAAGCTTGGGTGCTGGGCAATATTGTGGCAGGAGATGGTGAAGTGCTGTTCTCGTAGGAGGGTGGGCATGAGCTGAAGCCCATGCCCACAGATGCGTCCTATTGCTGGGATAGCTTTACCAGACCCATCACAAGCCCAAGCTTAGCCAGCTCCAATCCAAAGTACTCACCATGCATCACGTTCATGCTGTGGGGGATGCCTGCGGTTTTAAGCAGGTTGAGATGCGCGCCGAGGGCGATCATATCCGGGGTGAGCCCATAGGTGTAGAAGAGGCTGAGGCCAAACAGCATGGCGGCAAAGGTGATGGCCAAAACACCCGCTTTGAGGGTGCGGCGATAGAGGGCTAGAGTTGCCGTCAGAAGCAGTGCCGCCCAGACCACCTCAACATGGTTGAAGCTGGAAAAAAGCGTAGAGCCCATGGGGGTGAAGCTCGGATCGGTCATCATACCGGCGGTGTAGAGCGTCGGCATCACAATCAGGTCTAGAACCAAGCTGCCGCCCAACCAGAGAATGGCTGTCACTAAAATCACGCGCTGCCAGCCTGTTGTGTCGGTCGCGGTTGCATCGGTCACAGCAAGCCGGTTGCCGTTAGAGGGAGTCCATTGCTGAGTCATGAGGATAAGCCGAAGTGGAATTATTTTGGAGGGAAAGGCAACTAACAGACATTGCCTCGGGTCTTACTCCCTCTAGCATAGAGACCTTTATCGGCTTAGCAGGGTCGGGAAGCCGCACAAAGTAACAACTAGTAACGTAGGTTCATGGTTCGACAAGGATCGAGAGCAACGGCGCTAGTGCTGCAGCTGGTCTAGACGCGATTGCGCTTGGCTTAACGCCTGGCGCACCTGTTGAAATCCAGTGCCCCCCTCGCTGTTGCGAGCCGCCACTACCTGACGAGGGGCGATCGCCTCGTAGATGTCGGACTCAAAAGCTGGATGGATTGTCTGCCACTCTTTTAAGGTCAAGTCTTTGAGCAGCTTATTTGCAGCCAAGCTGGTTTTGACTACCTTGCCGACCAAATTATAGGCTTCACGAAAGGGAACCCCCTTTGCCGCTAGGTAATCGGCCACATCCGTAGCGTTGGAGAAGTCTTCCGTCACCGCCTGATTGAGGCGCTGGGGCTGGAATATAATGCCCTCCTGCAGCAGCACGGTCATAGCCTCCAAACAGCCCCGCACGGTCTCCACTGCATCAAAAAGGGCTTCCTTATCTTCTTGTAGATCTTTGTTGTAGGCCAAGGGCAGTCCCTTCATCAGGGTCAGCATAGCCTGCAGATGACCAAACACCCGGCCCGTTTTGCCGCGCACTAGCTCCGGGATGTCGGGGTTCTTCTTCTGTGGCATGATGCTGGACCCCGTGGAGCAGCTGTCTGTCAGAGTGATGAAGCGAAACTCCTCCGATGCCCAAAAGATCAGCTCTTCTGACAGCCGCGACAGGTGTACCATGATCAAGCTGACGGCGGCCAAGAACTCTACCGCAAAGTCGCGATCGCTGACGCCATCTAGGCTATTGGCATAAACGTCGTCGAAGCCCAAAAGATCGGCAGCATAGCGTCGGTCAATCGGAAAGGTCGTTCCCGCTAGCGCCCCGCTGCCCAGCGGAGAAATATTGACCCGCCGCCGAACATCCCTAAGCCGCTCAATATCCCGCTGGGTCATTTCCACATAGGCTAGCAGGTGATGGGCCAAGCTGAGGGGCTGAGCGCGCTGGAGATGGGTGTAGCCAGGGATGAGGGTCTCGACATGCTGGTCGGCATGGTGCAGGAGGGCCTGCTGAAACGCCATGAGATGGTCACTGATACTGCTAACTTGATCGCGCAAGTACAGCCGCGTATCGGTGCCGACCTGGTCATTACGCGATCGCGCCGTGTGGAGTTTTTTGCCCACATCGCCCACCAGCTGGGTCAGCCGCCGCTCTACGGCAAAGTGGACATCCTCAGCGTCAGTGCCAGGATTAAACTGACCGGTGCGATAGTCTTCTCGAATTCTCTCCAAGCCAGCGATGAGCTGCTTCGCCTCATCGTCAGAAATAATCCCCGTATGCCCCAACATCTTGGCGTGGGCTTGGGAGCCTGTGATGTCGTACTCCAAAAGCGCAATGTCAAAGCCGATGCTGGCGTTGAAGCGGGCGATCGCAGGATGGAGCGCCGATTCAAACCGCTGGCTCCAGGTTTGGGGCTGTGTCATGAATTGTAGAAATAATTGAGAATTGAGACTAAGAACGGGTGTAGATAGATGGCCTTTTGAGAGCGTCAGACTCTAGCCGTAGGACGTCAACGCCCGCAGAAGGTAGCCTAAAACGACGCCGAAAATGAGGGCCCAAATTTTCCCGGACGAGACAAAGTCGCTCCACCATCCTCTTGTGTCTGCAAACACGTCCGTCTCAAAATACTGAGCCAAGACGCCCCAATGGGCCGAGGCGGCATCAGCCGTCGTAGCGCCATGGCCTTGGACCAGCGCCGCCAGCCTAAAAGTGCTGGGATCAAAGGTGTTGAGGCCCAGGACGCTGGAATCCAGGACGCTGGAATCCAGGACGCTAGGATCAATGAATCCCGGTAGCGCAATTGACTGCATCACATGGATACCCACGCTAGCGAGGTCTAACGTACAAGCTCCGTCGATCAAACTCGATGCCAATAGAAAAAATGTCATGGATTTGCCTGCTCACGCGTCATCAAAACTGCGATGACCAACGACCAGCTCTGAGGAGCCAGCGCAGCCGTAATCGACATTAAGTCTCCCACACTTTTGCAACAAGTTTTATTTCACTAATGACAAGTTCACTCAGCTTTTTCTCGCGATCGCCTGCGGTATCCCACTCCTAAGGCACCACTGCCGATAGAATTGGCTACGAATTGCTTCAAAAGCCGCTCAAACGGTAGGATTCATCTATAGACCCTGCTGAACACTTACTTTGTGAATCGACCTGTGCGAAATATTGTCATAGCTGGAAACTGGAAAATGCATAAGACTCAATCAGAAGCGCTAGACTTTCTGATTAGTTTCTTCAACCATCTAGACGGTACACCCGACAGCCGTGAGATTGTCCTATGTGTGCCGTACACAGCCTTGACTGCGATGTCAAAGAACCTGCACGGCAGTCGGGTCAAGCTGGGCGGGCAGAATGTACATTGGGAAGACTCTGGAGCCTACACTGGTGAAATTTCTACCAGCATGCTGTGTGAGCTAGGAGTCCGATATGTGATTGTGGGCCATAGTGAGCGCCGCCAGTATTTTGGTGAAACCGATGAGACGGTGAGTCTCCGGCTGAAGGCGGCCCAAAAGGCTCAGTTGATCCCGATTCTCTGTGTGGGGGAAACAAAGCAGCAGCGCGACGCCGGAGAGGCGGAACAGGTGATCACGCGCCAGCTAAAAGCCGCTTTACAGGGCGTTGACTACTCTCGCTTGATTATTGCCTACGAACCCATCTGGGCCATTGGCACCGGGGCCACTTGCGCGTCAGATGAGGCCAACCGTATCATTGGCGTGATTCGTCAGCAGCTCGAAGACCCTGACGTGACCATACAGTACGGGGGGTCTGTGAAGCCTGGCAACATTGATGAAATTATGGGTCAGTCTGAAATTGATGGTGTGTTGGTGGGGGGAGCGAGTTTGGAGCCTGTTGACTTCGCCAGAATCGCAAACTATCAGGCTATGTCGTAGGCTACCTGCGAGCCACAGCATAGGCTAGGCACTGAGCCCCTGTACGAATTCATACGGTCAAGAGAGTAGGCGCAATTGAGGATCCCCGCTAGCGTCTTAGCAGCACCTACTCTTGAAGGGCAATGCTGAAAAAGCCCCAAGACTCATAACTGAGTCCTGGAGCCTTGCGACTCAAAATTAATTCCTCAGCGTCTACAGAATCTGCGACAAGAACTTTTTCGATCGCTCTTCCTGCGGATTGTTAAAGAACGCTTCCGGCTTAGCGTCTTCCACCAAGACCCCACTGTCCATCAGCACCACACGATCCGCCACCTCACGGGCAAAGCCCACCTCATGGGTCACCACCACCATGGTCATGCCCTCATCAGCCAGCCCTCGCATCACATCCAGCACCTCTCGCACCATCTCCGGGTCCAGCGCCGACGTCGGTTCATCAAACAGCATCACCTTCGGCTTCATGGCCAAAGCACGGGCGATCGCTACCCGCTGCTGCTGTCCCCCAGAGAGCTGGCCCGGATACTTCTTGGCCTGCTCTAGGATGCCCACGCGCTCCAGCAGCCGCATGGCTTCTTCCTCAGCTTTAGCCTTGGCCCAGCGGCGCACCCAAATGGGCGCTAGAGTGACGTTTTTGAGCACCGTCAAATGGGGAAACAGGTTGAATTGCTGAAACACCATGCCCACTTCCCGACGGATAGACTCAATATCCTTGAGGTCGTGGGAAATCTTAACACCGTCGATGACAATACTGCCTTTCTGATAGGTCTCTAGGGCATTGAAGGTGCGGATAAAGGTAGACTTACCCGATCCAGATGGCCCCATAACGACAACGACTTCCCCTTTGTTGACGGTGAGATCGACCCCTTTGAGAACATGGAAAGCACCGTACCATTTTTCTACTCCCGTGGCGACGATGACGGGACCACCGCTGCCGTTTTGATCGGTTGTGGGATCAGTATAGGTTTCAGATACAGCCATCGGAATTTTTCTCCTAAAACGTAGTATTTATGGCACAGCCTGGAGCTGGTTTAGCCCCAGGTAGAATCGTTCAAAAGGCTCTAGTGGCCTGTATTGAGCTGCTCTTCGATGCGACGGCTCCCCAACGACATGGCATAGCAGAAGAACCAGTAAATCACCCCAATAAAGAGGTACACCTCCATATATCGTCCCAGATAGCTGGGGTTGGCCAACACCGAGTTACTGATGCCCAGCAGCTCAATTAGGCCTAGGGTTGCCAGCAAAGTGGTGTCTTGGAACAGGCTGATGAACTGACCGACCACAGCGGGAATAGCGGTCTTTAGCGCTTGGGGCAGCACAATGAATGCCACCGTTAGCGGCTTATTGAGGCCCAAGGAAATCGAAGCCTCGGTCTGTCCTGTGGGCACCGCCTGCAAGCCTGCCCGCACGTTTTCCGCTAGATAAGCCGAACTAAAGATAGTGAGGGCAATGATGGCGCGAATGATGCGATCAGGGCGAGCCCCCTCAGGCAAAAACAGGGGAATCATCACCTGGCCCATAAACAAAATGGCGATCAGCGGGGTACCTCGCACCAGCTCGATATAAGCCACCGACAGCCAGCGAACGATGGGCAATTCACTGCGTCGTCCCAGGGCTAGAGTTACCCCAATAGGAAAGCATAGGGCGATGCCGGTCACCGCCAATATCAAGGTCAGGACCAAACCGCCCCAGTCATTACTGCGCACAGATTCTATGCCCAGTCCTCCCCCCAACAGCCACAGGGCCGCAATGTAGGAGAGAAACCAGGCTAGGGGTAGCCACTGGGCCAAGCCAGGAGACTTTTGGGTGACAGCGCGGCCCACGAAGGCTGCTGCCACCGTGATTGCCGTCAGGGCAACAAGTATCGAAGCACTCAAAGGCGTCAGTAATCCTGGTCCTTCCTCGGATCCCGTCACCGCAGGAATGACAACAATGAGGGCAACTAGCACCCCCAAAATGATGAGCATGGAGCGTGTCAGCAGCTTAGCCGAGCTGCGCGTCAGGACTCCCCAACTCACCCCAGATAGGGTTAACACCATGCCAAACAGCGCCCACATGCGCCAGTACATCTCTCTTGGGTAAAGGCCGGTCATGAATAGGCCCAGGTTGTTGGGAACAACCCGCCACTGCGCCGTGGTGAACGCCCAGCTGATGAGACCCCAGGCGGAGGCGATGAGAATGACGCCGACTACAACCGTCAGCAGACCGTTGAACCAGCTATTAAATAGGTTCTCTCGCAGCCATTCAACAGGGCCAGATTGGGGTGACTTGGGGGGCGCTTTGGAGACCTTTTCAGGTGTTGCTGTGGTCATATCTAGCGCTCCTTAAGCTGAACGGTGTTGTTGAGCTGGTTCATGCTGACGGATATCAGCAGACACAGAATGAGATAGGTGGCGATGAGGATGATAAAGACCTCAACAGGACGACCGGTTTGGTTGTAGGTGGTATTTGAAACTGAATATAGATCAGGATAGCCGATGGCAAACGCCAGACTAGAGTTTTTGGTCAGGTTCATATATTCACTGTTGAGGGGCGGGATGATAACCCGCAGCGCTTGGGGAAAGACCACTAAGCGCATGGCCATATCCGATGGCAACCCTAGGGATCGCGCGGCCTCCCACTGTCCTTTAGATACTGACTGAATGCCGCCCCGCACGATTTCAGCGATGAAGGCTCCAGTATAAAATACCAGCGCCGTCACCGCTGCCGCATACTCCAAAGAGAGCCGTAGGCCACCGCTGGCACCGCCTCCCTCTGCCGCTACCGGGGTCTGCCACCCCAATCCAAAAACCAGCATCAGGATGATGGCAGCGGCGATCGCCCACATCCCTTTGAGGTAGGTTTGTCCAGACGAGCCCTGCTCCACAATTGCTTTGGTGCGCCACTGCCACACCAACAGCAGCACGACAGCCGCTACGGCAATTACCGGGAGCCATGCTCCATAGCCAAGGTTAAATCCTTCCTCTGTACCGTTGATGAGGTAGCTCAGACCAGAGCCAATCAGCCACAGCTCCGCCAGCGCGACCACAGCCGCCGCCACGCCAGAGATGATCCGCTTGATCAGACCCGGTGTGCCGAGGTGGGGTTTACGCACGTCACTGACCAACTTCCACAGGAGACCGCCAAGCAGCAGTGCGATCGCCAGAAGCACTAGCCCTAGCCAGTTCGAGTCAGTGAAAGATGGTCCCGGTAGATAAAGGCCCCGCTTGCTCAGCATCACAAGCCCAAAAACATTCAGCTGCTCTTCAGGCGATGGAGCTTGGGAGAAGACCGCAAAGTACCAAAAGAACAGCTGTAGCAGCAGGGGAACGTTGCGGATCAGGCCGACATAGGCTCGGCTAATTTTGTACACCAGCCAGTTGTCCGAGAAGCTGGCCACCCCGGCGAGGATACCCACGACTGTCGTGAGGACAATAGCGACGGCGATCGCTCTGAGGGAGTTGACCAATCCGGTTGCTAAGACGCGGATGTAGGGATCCTGGCGCTGTAGCTCAAGCAGCGACTCGCCAACGCCGAAGCCAGAAGAGTTTTCTAAAAAAGAGAAGCCAAAATCGATCCCTTGGCGGGCCATATTTCGGCTGAGGTTGGTTCCCAAAACTAAGAGAGCTATAATCACCGCCGCAAGGGTGATCACCTGAAACGCGAGTTTCCAAAATCGTTCGTCGCGCCAAAGAGAAATTTTTGTTGAGTCGGGGCTACTGGTCATGATTCACGTTAAGTACTGCGTGCCGCTAGCGCTTTCAGGCCGGTCCACATCATATAGTTAACGCTATCCTGCCCTATGCGGGCGTTTTCAGATGTCGCCTTCGTAACGTAATTTATTATGATTTGGGACAAAATGCCGTCAATGGCCATCCTATGGAAATGGCTAGTCGCCTTAGCCACTAGCCATTTCAGCAATCAACTGTAGATTGAAATCGCGTTAAGGACTATTTCCTTCCCCAAACGCGATGTATCGATTCAATCGATTTAGCGGAACGGGGGAGAATATAGCAGTCCACCGTTGGTCCACAGGTCATTTAGACCTCGGTCTAGGTTGAACTGAGAATCCTCACCCAAGTTGCGGGCGTAGATTTCACCATAGTTGCCGACGGACTTGATGACGCGGTACGCAAAGTCGTTGCTTACCCCTAGACCTTCTCCTAGTTCGCCTTCAGCGCCCACAAATCGAAGGACGTTGGGATCTTCGCTCTCAAGCGCCGCATCAATGTTGTCCTGAGTCAACCCTAGCTCCTCAGCCTCAATGGTGGCGAAGGTAACCCACTTGACCAAATCAAACAGACCGGAGTCGTTGTTGATGGTCACAGGGCCTAGAGGCTCCTTAGACATGGTTACGTCTAGCACCGTGTGGGCATCGGGGTCAGGCAGCGTCGAGCGGCGGGCAACGAGCTGCGACTTGTCGGAAGTCATGCCTTCGCAGCGGCCTTCTGAATAGGCGGCGTAGGCGGCGTTTGCGTCTTGGAAGACAACGGGCTCGAAGTCCACGCCCAGCTTACTCATCTGGTCCGTCAGGTTGAGTTCGGTGGTGGTTCCAGTTTCAACACAAATCGACCTGCCGCCGAAGTCTTCGAGGGCGGAAATACCCGAATCAGTGCCTACCATCATGCCCTGACCGTCGTAGAAAGTCGTAGGGGCAAACTCCAGGCCTACTGAGGTATCGCGGCTGATGGTCCAGGTCGTGTTGCGAGCTAGCATGTCTACCTCGCCACCCGATAGGGCCGTAAAGCGCTCGGTAGAGTCTAGGTTGCGGTACTGGACGGCATCGGGATCGTCGAATAGGGCAGCAGCTACGGCGCGGCAGTAGTCCACATCAATACCGGAATACTCGCCGCTTTCGTCGACGAAGCTAAAGCCAGGAATGTTACCTTCAACACCGCAAACCAGCTCTCCGCGATCTAGCAGGGTCTGAAGTCGCCCTGAGCCACCAGCAGAAGCAGTCTCGCCATCGCCACCGTCTGCCGAGGTATCTGGTGGTGCGGCACAGGCTGCAACAGGGGCGATCGCCAGAGCCAAAAGGATAGATAAAGAACGCAGCTTAGTCATAAGTAGTATATGGGTATCTCAACTCGGGGTTCACAAAGACAATTTAGACTAGAGCATGAGCGACATGTGATGCAAATCAGGAATACTGCCGTATTGGCATCAACGCAATTAACTTCCCTTAACATTCCATCGGTTCATGATTCTAGTTGTATCAGATAGTACCGTTTGCCTCGCAAAGCCGACTTTATGCCCAAGCAAAACAGACCGTCTGTGTAGACCGTCTGTGCCGTTGCGCCTAAGTTTGAATCAAGTCTCGAATCAGTAAAACTCTTGAGCGCACATAGCCGTCTAGAGCGGCAGTTTCTTGACCATCGAGGGGATACTCGGAGCGAACTCGGCTCACGAGCCAGTCGGTCAGGCTGCCGTCATCTAAGTCAAGCGGCAGGTTGGCTTGGCTGCGATCGATTGTGGACCAGAGTGTTCGAACAATAGATGGAGTCATCTGAACTAGTCCTCCTAAGACTAAATGGAATAGGGTCGTTTTGCA
>JGI12210J13797_10128073_pt1 | contig 29200 bp, 27 predicted proteins | sample ElkSlonscriptome_3_FD_13797 | JGI IMG/M metagenome (IMG submission 13797) | reverse complement strand
ACCAGCACCAATTGATTTATCACGCAAGACAAGACCAACTACGCATGAACAGACTCCACACCCGACACCCTCAACACCTGAAACCTCAGTAGCAAGCACTGCACAAGCCACCCCACCTGTGGCGCAACAGCCCGTACCACATGCTTCCACACCACCTGCCACGCCGATGCCACGCGAACCAGCACTACACAGTGCATCACCAACACAGCAGCCACTAACAGGCAACGAAAGCCACTCGGTCAAACCAACACAAGAGGCTGCACCCGCGGTCCCTCATGCACACTCTGTGAACGCGGCACCGACAAACACCACACCACATCCAACCAGCGAAGCACCTAAGCTCGCGTCACCGGCGCCATCAAGCGCACCTCATACTGCTCCCGCTGCACCTGCTGCACCTCCCGAAGAACAGGTCACATTGCCACAACAAACACCAGCGCCCGTACCCACAGCATCAAAGCAAGAAACAATAACAATACCTACAGAAAACGCTGCGGTTTCTGACGTATGGGCAAGTATCGACCCACGCCCAGAACACCTACCGCAACACACTCAAGAGCCTGAGAAACAAACTAGCTCAAGCACGAAGACAAAAGTATCAGCGCGCAGCACTTCTCCCAGCACTCCAGAAACACCCGCCACAAAAACACCGAAGGAGGAAGCTGCAACACCTCAAACCACACAAACACCATCTGCAGAGGTGGCGCAACCAACACCATCGACACCTATCCTCACACTCGACAATCCCGGTGAGGAGCCGCCCGATTTGTGGGAGCAAGCTCGCAGCACACCACCACAACCAACGGCGAATGAAGGAGCGGAGGCGAGTCCCGACGAGGCATCAACCACAATACTCGATAGGGAACCCGAAGCATCAGCACAAGAAGAGGTTGTGGTTACACCCCCACGTGCCGCTGAGTATCAAGCACAACAATCCTCGAACCTTGAAGCTTTGCGCGCGCGTGCACATGCCGCAGAAGGTAGCACACCAGCACACACCCCATCGGATGCGGCAAGCACGAAGCGCAAAAGTGAGTTAGCTCGAACGAATGTCCAGGCACTCCAGGAGGGGCTGAGCATACTCAACACTATACCGGACGAACCTGCAAACGATGCACCGCATGCACGAGCAATTGCTGACGTGGCACAAAAACTCCGCACACTCCGCGGTGATGCAACACAAAATGCGTCGGGCTCAGCATCAACAGCACATGAAGGTGCTCAGAGCAACACCACTTCTGCACCAGCGCTTATGCGCACATTCAAGCAAGATGTCGAGCAAACAGTTGGCAACCACCCAACTTCTATTGTACAAATGGTTGCTGCGCAGCAAGATGCTCAGGCGGCGCGAGGGGCGCCAACCCCACCTCGTGCCGGCTTTTCGCCCGGACTCTACATACTACTCAGTATAAGCATGTTGCTTGTACTTGGCGCAATTGGCATTGTGGCAGTACTCCTTACAAACGGCTTTTTTGAACGAGACACCCCCGACATGATTCAGCCAAGCAATATAGTGGTATACGACTTAGACAACCAAACACGCAGCGAACTGATGCGCGACCTGGTTCTCATACGCGACGATGCCACGCTTTCCGTTGGGGAAATTCTAAACATATCGCTCACAGAAGCCGTGTTCGACCGCACATCAAACACCGACATCACACAAGTGGCATTTGCGCGTACCGTACTTGAATACCTTGGCGCCCGCGCACCCGATTCATTAATGCGGGCGATTGATCGGCCGATTATGATTGGGCTTGTGGAAACAGAGGTTGGCACCGCGCCGTTCATTATTCTCAACGTTCAAACGTACGAATTCGCACTCTCCGGCATGTATGAATGGGAACCTGCCTTAAGTGCAGACCTGCACCCCTTCTTCCCAAACCAACCAATTCCTGACGCGGTAACTGCTCGCACATTAAACGAGACGCCGTTTGTTGACCGAACAGTTGCGAATATCCCGACACGTATTCTAGAAACCGAAGAGCGAGATGCCGTATTGCTTTGGAGTATCCCGGATGACCGCCTTGTTATCACCACAGACGAGCGCGCATTTAGACTTATATGGGAGCGCTTGCGCCTGTAGTGCACACAACACACATTGCACCCTGTCGCACAACGCCGTACACTGTATGCATATGAACGACATTGCACACCAAAAAATTCTACTTGAAAAAGAGCGCAGCCATCTGCAAGAGCAGCTTGACAAACTTGGCCAGCGTGACCCAAGCCAACCAAACAATTGGGATGTAGCACGGTCTAATATCGACGTGAACAAGGCAGATCAAAACGAATTTGCGGACAAAACAGAGGAACTGCATGTTGACTCTATTGTGCTCGATGAGCTTGAGGCTCGGTACCGCGCAGTAGTTGCTGCCCTTGAACGCGTTGAAGCAGGCACCTATGGCACGTGCAGCGTGTGTAATGAGCGAATCGAGGAAGAGCGCCTCGCTGCAAACGCTGCAGCAAGCACCTGCAAAGCACACATAGGGCAGGAGGCCTAACCGCACGCCGTTTTTGTGGTACGTTCTTTACTTTTGTAGCATGAGTGTTGCACGTGTATACAGCGCCCAGACCATGTACCTCTCTGCAGTGCCGGTTACTGTTGAAGCGGATGTGTCCCGGGAATCACACACCTTTACCGTTGTTGGCCTTGCAGACAAAGCAATCGAAGAAAGCCGGGAACGTGTGTGTGCTGCTATCAAAAACAGCGGTCTTCCTTCTCCCAAACACAGCGACACTCGCATTGTGGTTTCTCTTGCACCTGCAGACCTACGAAAAGAAGGGCCGCGCTTTGACCTACCAATTGCACTTGCATACCTCCTTGCTGCGGGTGAGATTTCTTTTGACCCCACAGGAATATTGTTTGTGGGAGAACTTTCACTTGAAGGTGCCTTACGCCCCGTGCGCGGCATCCTATCACTCGCGAGGTTTGCTGCAGACGCCGGGTACCACACACTTGTGGTACCCAAAGACAATGCCCGTGAAGCGGCGCTTGTGTCCGGTATTACAGTACTTCCCGCAGACAGGTTGATTGATGTGCTGGGACACTTCGATACGACCGAGCGACCAGGCGCTCAACAACTTACCCCACAGGAACCGACACCATGGGAGCGCGATGCCACCGATGGCGCCCTCGATCTTGGGCACATACGAGGCCAAGACACCGCAAAACGAGGCCTTGAAATAGCCGCTGCAGGCAGGCACAACATCGTGCTATACGGCCCACCCGGCACCGGCAAAACGATGCTTGCTCGAGCGCTTGCGGGCATACTGCCACCCCTTTCTTTTGACGAGGCACTCGAAGCAACCGCCATTCATTCGATAGCGGGTGTGCTTGAAGGCGACATCATTCACACACCACCATTCCGCAGCCCCCACCACTCAGCAAGCCACGTTGCGATTGTGGGTGGGGGCACCATTCCGCGCCCTGGCGAAGCCACACTGGCACACCGCGGTATCCTCTTTTTGGATGAGTTCCCGGAATTTGAGCGGCGGGTGATTGACGGTTTGCGCGAGCCCTTGGAGGACAAGGTGATTAGTGTGTCGCGCGCACGTGGCAGTGTGCAATTTCCCGCAAACTTTGTTTTGGTCGCCGCCATGAACCCAAACCGCGAGCGTGGGGAAGGGCGAGTGAGCGAGCTCGACCGGGAGCGACTGAAGAAGAAAATCTCCGGGCCGGTGGTCGACCGCATCGACCTATGGATTGAAGTGGCACACGTGGAGCACGATTTGTTACGCGTACGCTCGCACGAAGAGGCACCGAAAGAGAGTGCGGCAGCGCGCACACGCATTGCTACTGCGCGCCGCGTACAACATGAACGCTACAAGAGCACCACAAAAACCAACAGCGATATGCACGTGCGTGACATAGATGTGTACGCATGCCTGAGTGACGCATCAGAACAGATTCTTGCAACGAGTGCGGAAAAGCTCAAGCTGTCTCCACGCAGCTACCACCGCACCATCAAGCTGGCACGTACCATTGCCGACCTTGCTGGAAGTGAGGGGGTAGAGCAGGAGCACATACTGGAAGCGCTCACGTACCGCCCAAAGGGGTTGTTTGAGTAATCGGCCAGTACGACAGGGTGCTTGTACACAACATACACAACGTAGGGCACCTTCACTGCACACCACTCCAAACTGACACACGCCTTCAGGTATGAGAAAGCCGGCATACGCCGGCTTGAGTAGAGTGGTTCCGAAGACGGACTCCGGTAACTATAGTGTGAAAATACTAACTCAGCACCAAAACCACGTAGTGTTGTATCTGGTGCATCTCTGGACGAACATTACTGTATTCTACTTGCGTCCTTGCCGCGATCTCTTGAGGCACTTCATGAAGTACTGTTCCTTCTCTGGATCGTTATATACCGACCGTAAAAAGTTTCGCACGATATTGTAGTGAACATCCTTTCTTCCAAGGATATGGGAATTTGGTGTTACACCAAGGTCTCGTGCGGTGCGCACAACGTCAACTCGAGCATATGTTGTCATACAATTCTCCCACGGGAGAACCGTCCAAAAGAACCACACCATGCGCTACTATACCACAACGAGTGTCAATACAAACCATTCGCCCGCCCATGCTATTACAACAGCAGTATGCTTGTTTCCATAGAAAGCACTGAGCTTATTCCATGTAACATGTTCTCTACGTGGTCGCATACACGCGCCCCTTGGGCGCGTTTTGCATAGCAAGGTAGTTTGTATGTGCTCGCTAGAACGGGTTTCGTGAACCTCGAACCTCAAAGTGGAGGTGTGGGCCTGTAGAGCGGCCAGTGTTTCCCACCTCACCAATCTTCTGGCCGGCAACCACACTCTGGCCCTGCCACACAACGTTCTTGGACATGTGGGCGTAGAGCGTCTGTGTGCCATCGTGATGATCAATCACAATGTAGTTACCATACCCACCATTCCAACCACCAACGCGCGAGACAATAACCGTACCGCCATCACTGGCGCGGATTTGGGTACCAACCGGCGCACCATAGTCAACCGCATTGTAGCCATGCAATCCTTGGGTGCGCACTGCACCAGGGATTGGGTGAATAAAGCCACCAGAACTACCACCGGCACTGCCGGTGTATGTATACGTGGATGATTCTTCAAACTCTTGCTCTATCATGCCGCCAGGCACAGTAAGGTTTTCACCAACTGCAAGTGCAGATGCTTCAGTGAGGCCATTGAACTCCAGTATCTCCTGCATCAAGCTCTCAAGCTCGTCGCCATCTGCACCACCTGCGTATTCCTCTGCAATGCTTTCAAGTGTATCACCCTCAGCAATCGTGTGTTGCACGCCAGAAATTGGCAAAATCAGCAGCGTCTGACCCGGATGGATGTCAATACTTGAGGAAAGCTCGTTAGCCCACACAATGGTGTTTACCGACACGTTAAACATATCGGCAACCTGCGAAAGAGTGTCACCGTCTTGTACGATATACCACGCAATCTGGTCAGGGTTTGCGGGCGCTGTTATGTCTTCAGTGCGGCCACTAAACGGTGTTGTCTCGGCAACGAGCGCACTGCCATCTGCAATGGTAACCCCACCACCACCACGCGGACCGCTCGGGTCGATGTGGCGTGCCGCCACTAAGACCTGCACATTCTGTGAACTTGCTTCGGTTGCGATGCGTGGCGCGGATGTTGCGTCAGCAGCCTTTGGCGCAAACATAGTAAACGCAGCGCTCGCATTCCCTGCGAACAAAAGTGCCACAACCACTACGGTTGTTACACCAAGTAGTGCTGTGCGTCTGTCTGTCGCTTGCGTGGCTGCATGTGCGTGCACACTGCCTGCAAGGTCTTGTGAGTGATTTGATGTTATATGCCTAAGTGGGTCGTGCGGTGGTGCATCCGTGCCGCTCGCGCGGCCTGCAACAATTCATCCGTATCAGGCGACAAAGACCACTATAGCTGCTGCAGTCATGCGGTCAATAGGTTGTACACACCCCTCACGTGTCACTCGTTCACGAATATGCCTGTGGTACAATGGGGCACCTATGGAACACCTAAAAGGGCTGAATTCAGCGCAAAAAGAGGCAGTATTGACCATTCACGGCCCTGTGCTCGTGCTTGCAGGAGCAGGGGCCGGCAAAACGAGAACAATAGCTCATCGTATAGTGCACATTGTCAAGAGTGGTACGCCCGCATACCGCATTCTTGCAATTACCTTCACAAACAAGGCAGCACGCGAGATGCGCGAACGCGTGCTTGCGCTTTTGTCAGAACACACTACTGGTTCAGGCGGTGCACCAACCGTCTCGACCTTCCACGCACTCTCAGCACAGCTATTGCGCCAGTACGGTAGCGCACTCGATATCGACCGACACTTCACAATATACGACCGTGCGGACTCATTGCGTGCAATGAAGCGCGCGGTAAAAGCTGCGGGCGAAGATGACAAACGATTCGAGCCGCGCGCAGTGTTGAGTGCAATAAGTAAAGCAAAGGGGAATGCACAGACACGAGCGATGTATCGCGAGGCTGCGGGAAACAGCTGGTGGGACGGCACGGTGGCACAGATATGGGAACACTACGACCGTATTGTTCGAAACGACAAAGCGCTCGACTTCGACGACCTCTTACTCTACACATGGCGACTCCTTGAAGAACACCCAGACGTACGCACACAACTCCAGGAGCGGTACGCATACCTGCATGTCGATGAGTACCAAGACACCAACGCTGTACAGTATAAGATTGTGCGACTGATTGCAGGTGAACAGGCAAACATATTTTGTGTGGGCGACCTCGATCAGAATGTGTACAGTTGGCGCGGAGCCACCATTGAAAATATACTCGACTTTGAACAAGCCTTTCCACACGCACAAACCGTGCGCCTGGAAGAGAACTATCGCTCATCCGGCACCATTGTGCACGTCTCGAACGAGATTATTAAAAAGAACAAACGTCGCAAAAAGAAGACGCTTGTTACCAGCAACCCCGACGGCGAGAAACTTACGTTGAGTGTGGGGTGGGACGAGCGCAACGAAGCCGAGCAACTGGTGCAGCGCACTGCGGCACTCCTTGCAAAAGGCGTTCCGGCGCAAGAAATCGCAGTCTTGTTCCGTGCAAACTTTCAGTCGCGCGTGTTGGAAGAAGCCTTCCTTGCTGCCGGTATTCCATACCGCGTGTTGGGCACGCGCTTCTTCGACCGTAAAGAAGTGAAGGACACGCTTTCGTACTTGCGAGCAGCCTTAAATCGCGAAAGCTGGGCGGACATTACTCGCACCATTAATACGCCAACACGGGGAATAGGGAAGGTGACCTTTGAAAAGCTGATGCATGAGGGGCGAGCGGTGCTTTCGGGGAGGGCGAAGGAAAAAGTAGACGACTACTTTGCTATTTTGGATGCCATTACTGCTGCTGCAGAAACAAAGACTGCATCTGAAGCCATTGCTGTTGCGCTTGACCGTTCCGGGATAGCACGTAGCCTGAGCGGGAAGAACGAAGAAGACCAAGAGCGCCTAGAGAACGTAAAGGAGCTCGTGTCGCTTGCCAAGACCCGCTACGACGACCTGGGTGCACCCGATGGCCTCTTGCGGCTCTTTGAGGATGCAGCCCTTGCAACCGACCAGGACGAGCTCGATCAACGCACCGACCAGGCGGTTGGCCGCACTGTGACCTTGATGACCATACACGCATCGAAGGGTTTAGAGTTTGCGCATGTATTCGTGACCGGCCTGGAGGATGGGCTCTTTCCGCACCAACGCATGGACGAGCGGGGCACCAAAGATGAAGAGGAGGAGCGTCGCCTTTTCTATGTGGCGCTCACGCGGGCTAAAGCGCAGGTGCACCTTTCCTATGCGCAGACACGTACCATCTTTGGCCAGCGCAATACACAAATGCCGAGCGAATTTTTGCTCGACATTCCGGATAGCTATATTGAAACTGACGATGGGGGCGGGGTAGCAGCTGCGACGGAGAAGGTGGTGTATTTGGATTAGTGCAATACTAATACCATCTCTCATACATCACGAGGGTAACGTGTGAGAATTGTGACTGTAAGACCTCGCTTCGCGCTCACTGTTTCTCGTCATACATCACGCTCCAGTTCGCTTTTCGTATAACATTCTCAAACATTGCTTATCCCAAGCGTTGCCTGGAGGTGGAATAAGAAACAAAGATGTGCCGCATATTGCTATGCGGCACGGGGTGGGTTGTGAGCAGACTCATCGCGTGGCGACACCGAGCTCAGAAAGGCGCTGCTTTCGCGCATTGTGGCAAGCGTGTGCGCCGGCGCGGATGCCAGTGGTTATGGTTTCGGTTGCTTGGTGCTCCATACCTTTGTACACAGCAGCACCAGCCATGTTAATGAGTGAGCCAACCTGGCCACCAAGTTGACCACCAACACCGAGTACGCTTGCGCCGATTTGGGCAGCAGTCCCGACGTTGGTCAGGTTCACCATCGGACGAATGCCTTGCATTTGGGCGTCTGTGCCACTGTATTTGAGACATTCGACCTCCTTGTTGAATACTTCCTGCGGCGTTTCGGCAGCCAGCACATCCTGAGGCGTGACTTTCGTGACGATGGTGCTCGCTGGCGGTGCGCTTGCGCAACCAGCAATGACAAGCGAGCTGCAAAGGAGCAGCATGAGGGTGCGCATGAACATGGGTACCTCCCAAAAGCGCTGTTTGACCTACCGCAAAAGTAACCTATACGTGCATAATGTCAACATTGACATTAGTTGTATTGCGTACTATAGTTTGTACAATGCAGAAATCATCTCACAAACCCGCACCCCTCGGTCAACATTTTCTTACAAGAGCAGACACTGCGAGCAAAATTGCTGATGCTGCACACCTCACCGAAACGGACACCGTGCTTGAAATTGGCCCTGGCCACGGTATTCTTACCCACGAACTCCTTAAGAGAGCCGGGCATGTTGTCGCCATCGAAAAAGACCCGACACTCGTCACCGAGCTTACCGTAGCGTTTGCAACAGAAATTGCAGAAGGCCGTTTACAACTACAGCACGCTGATGTTCGTTCATTCGATCCCTACACCTTGCACCCTACACCCTACACCCTCGTCGCAAACATCCCCTACTACATCACTGGCGCAATACTGCGGCAGTTTCTTACCACTCCACACCAACCGGAAACCATCACGGTACTCATACAAAAAGAGGTTGCACAACGCATCGTGGCACAGGACGGTAAACAAAGCTTACTTTCACTTTCAGTACAAGCATTTGGCACACCCCGCCTAGCACATACCGTAAAGGCAGGGGCCTTCAACCCACCACCGAAAGTTGACTCTGCCGTGCTTGTTGTGGAACATGTTTCGCGCAAGCACTTTTCAAGCACCACACATGAGGAGCGTTTCTTTACAACGCTACGCGCCGCATTTGCTGGCAAGCGCAAGCAGCTTGGCAGTACACTAAAAAGCATGGTAACCGCGGAAGCACTTGCGAACGCTGGGATAGAAAATACCGCACGCCCAGAAGACGTGCAGCTTCACGAATGGCTCACCTTAGCGGCTCAGTAAAGGGACGTGCCATCCAAAAGCATAACAGGACCTACACCTCTTGGGGCACAGGTGGTGCCAGCATAAATGGTACACGCCCTCGGTGGACCCGCATACCCCAACTGCCACGCAGGTTCAAATATGTTGTAGTTCATTCGCATCTGTGTCGTGCTAGGGCAGTACATAAACTCAGGTATACCCGGGGGTCTACTACCCGGCGGCCCAATAGTTAAGAGCCAACAGCCCTCGGTGCAGGTGCAAGGGGTGGCGAACAACGTACGCCCACCGTAGTTAATAAGAGCCGCATGAGTGTGTAATGGGTAAAAAGCGGCAATACCCACAACATGTGCAAACATCAAGATGGATGCAGCGATTCTCAGCAGATGCCACGTAGAATTCACGGGAGACATGGTTACATTGATAGATAGAATACCACAGGTTCAACACTCACTCCTCCTGCCGTAACAGCTGTAACGTGTACAGGTTGGCTGTGATCACGCTGTGAACCGTCTTCGTTCCTGAAATCGACTTGCTCATCGAATGGGTCATAGCGAAACGTGATACTGGTACCGTCTTGTGATGACAAACCATCAAGAACACCAAACGTCGTCACCAAATCGTTACCTTCGGGCATAAAACCACTTCCGTACACCGTGAACGTGTCGCCCTGCTTGCCTTCCTCCGGTGAAACTGACGAAATTTTCGGCACTTCTAGCTCGCCGTCTTGGAGCCATACCACTGTGCCATATTCAGTGCGCTCACCATCACGCTCCAGGTGCACACGGTACTTCCCAACAGGTACGTCTGGCATAGGGAAGGTGACTGAATTGCCGTTTTCGGAAATCACCCCCTTCAGGACGTGCTCACCTACATAGACCATGTTGCCTGCTGAAGCTGTGGAAAACGCGTTGCCGTATATGGTTATTTCGTCGCCCATTGCAGCATGGTAGGTCGAGGGTTGTGAAATGTAGAGCTCGTCGCTCGTTTCAGCCTGCAGCAATTCTTCCAGATTCGCAAGCGAACCGCTTTGGGTGCGATAGGTCTGCAGCTGCCAGAATGGTACTGCACACGCCTCATCTCTACATCCACACTTCCAGGCACCGTCCACCTTTTCGCACATATACGCTACTATGTTGCCCTCATCGCCAGGATCTTCCACAAAACCCTCCGCCGAACCAACAAACCATGGGCCACGAGCATCATCGCCGGCAAGTGTGATACGCTCCCAACCTTGATCACCACGATGATACGCATACTGATATATGAATATGTCACTGTTTTCGAGACCTACACGAACCCGCACACCTTCATCGCCACAGAGAGCCTGCACAGAAAGAGATCCATACCCAGCAAAAAAGCTGAGCGGTGCGCCATATCCTGCAGGCAGGTCTATGTTGGAGAATGTGGTGTAACACGGCGTTTCCGCCACTTGTGCGTGAACAAGGGGACCGTACGCACATAGCGCAGCCACCACACAAAAGACAGTTACTGCCGTAGCGAATGCCAAGATTGTGTGGTGATGGTGCGCACCCATTAGTCGCATCATGCCAGCCTGTTGCGCGTACGGCAAGGAGGTTATGAACACACGGACATCATCGTGTTCACTTTGTCTCACAACCACACGCTTGTTTGTGTGTACCTTGTTCACATCCTGTGGAAATGCGTGGGATACGATGTGGATATATCCACAGATATTCTGCAACAAGCAATACGGAGGGGGTGTGTCGCACGTATACTGTGATATATGGCTCATCACGCTAGAGCTGGGGCTATCTCTGCAAACCGCATGGTGGTGGTTGCTATTGCCGTGGTTTCACTTTTGTTCATCCTTATGGTGAGTAAGGCGTTTTCTGGCACTGGAACAGCTGTTGCTGAACCAGTGCCTTCTCTTGTTACAAACGAACGAGCGGCCAAGCTTGCTGATCGAGACACCGACGGTGATGGTCGGCCAGACTGGGAAGAAGTGTTGTGGGGCACTGATCCGCACAACCCTGACACAGACGGTGATGGCACCAGGGACGGTGAGGAAACACGCAATCAGGCACGTTCACTCGCACTAACGATTGATGCGGATGCAGGCAATGAACCAACAACACAATCAACAACCATGACCGATTCGGTTGCAAAGGAGCTGTTGGGTACCTACATGGATGCATATGCCGGCGGCGAGTCAATCAGCCGATCCGGTGGACAGGCGATGGTCAATAATGCCTTGACACAAAGTAATGCAAACGTTGAACTTCCTTCTTTTGATGCATCTACCCTGCGAACACTCACCGCAACAGAACGTGTGCGCACCTACTACCTTGAGCGAGTGCGGTCCATCCTTTCCCGTGTTGGTGATGAGGCGCCGGGGGAGTTTTATGCACTCGGTGTCATGCTTGGCACTGATGGTGATGAGGGTAGTGCTGCACTCACTGAAACAGCAACACTCTATCAGGAAGCAGTGAAAGAGCTTGCCGAACTGCCAGTGCCGGACGATGCCGTTGCTACACACGTGCGACTCTGCGAAGCAACACTCCAGTATGCGCATGTACTTGAGATGGTAGCGCAGGCAAACAAGGATCCACTGCAAAGTGCCTTATATGTCTCTTTGTTCCCAACAATTGAACAAGAGGCACGCCTCGCCATCGCAGGACACCTTTCATACCGATACGAGACACTTGGAATGGTTGAAGATTTGTCTGCAAGCACTAAAAGCACAGTGTCGACAAATGAGCAAAGGGTGCTTGACACCATAGAATAGCTCTATGTTTCAACGTTCAACACATAACACACGCTCCAGACTCATGAAACAGTTCAGTGCGCTACTGTTGGCGATATTTATGGTACTGCCCAGTGTCTACATGGCACACCCACCTGAACGCGCACAAGCGGTCGATGTCCCATTCCCTGGAGTGGGTGCACTTTCCGGTGCTGCAGCAGGCTACATTGCGTGCAATTTGGGTAGTTGGGTGACTGGTCTTTTCAAAGATCTGCCATGGATGACGCCACTTTTCACAAAGGCAGAAACCAATGTAAACAAGCCACAAAATCTACAGACCGCTGGACCTGCTGGCTTGCCTCCTCAAGCAGCACCGACACCATTGAAGGTGGAAATTTTGTCTACCGAAGGAAAGGCGGCTGCAACCTCTGTCGCTGTCCCGACATCAGATGTCTTTCTTCAAGAGCAGAATTTCCAACTCTCTCAACAGCTAGCAATGTTGCAACGCAACACGGAGAGTGCTGCCCAATCGGGTACCCAAATAGCGCACAATGAAGAATCGATGACCTTCAAAGAGTGTGTGCTCGACCCGCTTGCGAACATGTTCAAGAACCTCATTATTGATGCGGTGACTGACAGTATTGTTGCCTGGATTAGGGGCGGGTTTGATGGCACACCATCGTTTCTGGAAGACCCTTGCACGTTCTTTAGAAATGTTGGTGAAAACGCGGTCTCAGCATATTTATATGAAAGCGGCTTGGACGAAGTGCTGTGTGAACCATTCAGCCTCGATGTTATTCTTGGTATTTCGTGGGACTTCTACATGCCTGATATGGACCCACAGTATGGCCGACTTTCATGTGGACTCGACGAAGTGTTCCCCGGTTTTGATGTCACTATTGGTCTTGATGACAGCGGGAACCCAATTACCGCACCTGGCTACACCGCGGAGCAGGGGTACGAGGCAATGCTTGCTGATGGCAATATTGATTTCCCCGGTGGCGGATTCCCTGCAGTGATGGCAATTATGTCGGATAGCAATAATCCGATCGGTTCACGATTTGAAGCACAGAGCGCAGGAGCTGCGTTTGCTGCAGAACAGGTCTCTCGCGAAGCGACGCTCCTTGACCAGGGTGACGGCTGGATGAGCCCACGTTGTGACGCAGACAACAACCCGGACACCGCACGCACCGTCTGCACTCCGGGCGAGTACGTTGCTAACCATGTGAATGAGTGGAGCGATGGGCAGCTTGAACGCCTGCAGCTTGCCGATGAATTTGCCGAAATCGTGAATGCATTGCTACAACTGCTCATTGAGACCGTACTTTCAGATGGCAACGACCTACTTAGTGAATCGTTCCGTCGATAATCAATATATGTGTTCTATTTTGCTTAGACTCGGGTCATTCAAACACAGTGGCATACTTGCGCTTGTTGTGGGAATGGTGCTTATGTGCGGCATAGTGTTTGCCACGCCTGCAGCGCAAGCATCGGAGCAGGGTGATACCCCTGAAACAAAGGAACTTGACCTTGCAGTTGAAGCAAAAGCGATGGAATACCAAGCACCCGCTACATTTGGCTGCTTTGGTGGTGATAGTGAAAAGGGTATTGTAGAGGGCTGTTTTGCGTATCTTGCCTACACCTTCATGGTTACAATGGCAATGCTTGCGGTGTGGGTGAGTGGTGGCCTAAATGTTGTGGTTGGTTTCTTGGTGGTGGGAATGGGGCAATTGGTTGGCAACATGCCCGGAGTAACTGTGGCGTGGGAGTTGTTGAGAGATCTGGCGAATGTATTTTTGGTGTTTCTTACCGTCTTTATTGGCCTTGCCACTATTGTCGGAAACACGAAGTACGGTGCAAAGCAATTGTTGTTCCGTGTCATCTTAGCGGCGCTTTTTGTAAACTTCAGTATCACAATCGCAAAAGTTGTCATTGATGTATCAAATGTGTTTGCGATTGAAGCGTACACTATGCTTATTCGAGACCATGTTGCAGCACATGGTGGGAGCGCAATTCCTGATTGTGCTGAGCGCTCGCTGTTTGGCGCAAATATTAAAGAGGATTCCTGCGTTACAATTGGTGTTGCGGGGGCATTTTGGTCACAGATGGAGGTGATGAAGATGTTTAACATAAGTGAATTCAAGGGACAGGGGCAGGGACTTCAGGCCGACAAGAATATTATGTGGGTTGGCCTTGCAGGAGGGCTCATGTTCCTTGTGCTTGCGTTTGTGTTTGGTGCTGCAACGGTGATTCTTCTAACTCGGTTTGTTGTGTTGGTGCTCTTGATTATTGTCTCGCCGCTCGCGTTTGTGATGTGGGTTACTGGCGTGTCGAACCAGGGGTCAAAGTGGTGGCACATGCTGATAAATCAATCACTCGTTGCACCTGCCATGTTCTTGATGTGGTGGATTGCGTACAAGATGGTCGATGAGATGGGTAACGTAATACAGGTTGGCCAAGGAGAAGGTATTGCACAGGGTGGGATGAATGACATGGGTTCGATAGCAATCCTTACTTTCTTCTTTATTGTGATCGCAATGCTCATCGCATCACTGGTTGTAGCGAAAGAGCTCGGCAGCCGTGCTGCAGGCGGTGCAATGTCGATAGGGAAGAAGTGGTCGCGCAGTGCAGGCTTTGCTGTTGGTGCCGGAGCAGGTGCGCTTACTGCCGGGACCATTGCGCGAAGTGGTCGGTTCTTTGTGGGTGGTGCAGGAAACACAGTTGCAAACAGTGCAACAGCGGCAAACCTTGCGGGCAGCAAGGACCGAGGCGTGAAGGGCTTTGTAAAGCGTTCTACTGGCCGAGCAATGCGTGGTGCTGGCCTTGCTGCTGCCGGAGCAAACTACGACGTCCGCAGTGCACCACTTGTTGGCTCTACTGCACAAAAATACCTAGGCAAGAGTAAGACAGGTGGTCGGCTTGCAGACATTGCTGCAAAGAAGAAAAAGATTGATGAGCAAAAGACCTGGCTTGCTGAAACGAAACCAACAGCAAAGGATGCGAGTGACCGTGATAATGAGCAGGTGGATATCCTTGCTGCAAATGAACGCGCACAGGCACATGATGAAAGTGCTGTACAAAAAAATACTGAACAACTTAATGAGACAATAGAAGAGCTTAATAAAGAGCTTGAAGCAAAACAGAAAGACATTGATACCGCAAACGCATCGGGAGACCCGACCAGAATAGCTGAAGCACAAGAGCGGTACGATGCCACAAAAACTAAGCGAGACGAGCACAAGAACATTAAGGAAAGCCTGGAAACGCGACAGAAGATTCGAATGGAGCTGGCATCAGGACAAAACTTGGATACAGGCCTCGACCTAGAGGAGCATGAACGGGCTGACAGGGAATCGCGCCTTACCGACTTCACACAGCACATTCAAAACAGCTACGGTGTAGTGGACGAAGACGTAAAGAAAATTGAAACACAGATTGAAAAAACGCGTGCCGCGCAAGCAACCGCAACGCCGGAGAAGAGGAGGGAGTTAGAGAAAGAGCTGCAGGGTCTTGAAGAAGAGCGCAATGCATGGATTCAGCTTCATGAAGCAAACCGTGAACTTCACGACCTTGGAGACAGTTGGACTGCACAGGGAAACAATGAAGAAATTGAGCGCGCCACAGCGCAAGCACAGCAGGCAAAAAATAACCTAGCTGCACGTGCCCGCAACAAAGCAAAGGCGGTGGATAAGCGTTGGGAGAATAAATGGAGGACTGAGGCAGACGAGCGTGTACAGAACTACTTGACTGGCGTTTCGACACGATATTCGATTCCCGGGATGGTAGGTCCAGCACAATGGAAACGCGAGCATGCGATGAAGCTACGCGGCGCCTCGAAAGAAGAAAAACTGTTTTCTGATTTTGAAGCATACCTTAAGCGCAACGCACCTGCAGCAGACTCAACACAAGACACACAGAGTGGTTCAAACCAAAACACAGGTGACACCGGTCAACAATCATAGCGCACATGAATACAAACACTGACACACAAACATACATCACAGCTCTCTGGGACGCACTTCCTGAACCGGTGCAAGCGGCACTTAGTGGGCTTGATGTACCGTCACAACTTTCGTCCATTTGTAGTGAACACACCTTGACAGACGCTGACACTGAATCAATAGCGCGCGAAGTTTGGTTTGTACTCTTGGGAGCTGAACAGCGAGAAGAGCTGCAACAGCACCTTGCGTCCGCACTGTCGGAACCGAACGAAGAAACGGTGACAAAGCTTCTTGCAACCCTAGACACAAAGATATTTCATCCGTTAGGGGAACTATTGCAGCAAAATCAAGACGAACAAGCATCGGGTTATGGTACGAAGCAATCAACCCAAAGCCCCCTTGAGCAGTTTGTAAAGAAGGACGCAGATGTACAGGCGCGATTTGAAAAGCTTCCTGAAGGTGTACGGAATGAGATTTTTTCACCTGAGGTGACAGCAAGCTTCAGCACTCTTGTGCGTGAACATGCGCTCGAACAGGAGGCATTCATGACGTTTGGTGCACATGTGGTGCGAGTGTTGACAGGCCTTGAGAATGTGAACGACCTTCGCACCGCACTGCGCGACAAAAAGATAGTAGCGCATGAAGAAGTTGAGCCATTTGCACAACAGGTGGAGGCAGGAATGGTAAAACCGGTACGAGATGCGATTGTGAAGGAAGTGGGGAAGCGGAAAGCAGCGAAATAGGGAACAGGTGTCAGGGCGAAGGAAGGGGAGCAAACTGGTTTATAGGTGGTAGGGGGTAGGTTGTAGGTGGTGGTAACCAGGTGTTACTACTCTTTGGTATATGACCAGTAATGTAACATCATACAAAGATCTGGTTGTTTGGCAAAAAGCTATGCAGGTAGTTACAGACATCTACGAACTGACTCGCACTTTCCCCAAACATGAACAGTATGGCCTTACATCACAAATGCAGCGCGCGGCTGTTTCGATTCCATCCAATATCGCTGAGGGATACCGTCGTGGGACCAGAAAAGACTACCGCTCCTTTTTGCTTACCAGTCTTGCGTCGGGCGCAGAACTCGAAACACAGATCGAGATCGCAGTACGAGTGGGTTATGTGGGGCACAATAGTACATGCCTGGAGAGATTGCGTGCAACACTTGATGAGGTTATGCGCATGTTACAAACAATAACGAAGAAGCTGAGTTGTCCCCCTACAACCTACCCCCTACAACCTACCCCCTAGCACCCCTATGCGTTACGCCGTACCACAATTCATCGATGTTGAAGATAAGATATTCGGGCCACTCACCTGGAAGCAGGCTGTGTATGTAGCCGGTGGGGGCGGAGTTGTATTTACAATTTACATGCTGGGTGGCTTTTTTTGGGCCACCTTGCTAGGCGCACCATTTGGGATTCTGGCTGCTGCACTTGCGTTTGTGCAAATAAACAACCGGCCGTTTATTTACGTTGTATACGCTGCGGTGTACTACTACGCAAGCAAGCATCTGTATCTCTGGAAAAAGACTGAGCGCAAGGCATCCACCCAAACGCAGGCACGCGAGCAGGCAGCAGCATCCGCAGCCAACCAGCCAGCGGCACCAAAACTTTCACAATCCAGGTTAAAGGAGCTTGCATGGTCGCTTGATACCAAGGAAAGCATGTATACTGGTAAGGAACAGTGGAAGTAGGTGAGTGGGGCAACTGCAGTACGGGTGACACTCTAGATTCCCGCATATACGAGAATGACGAGGTCGGGATTGGTGAGATTGCAGAAGCGCGGAAATGACAACTTAAAAAATTGGTGAGCAATGTAGACCAATAGGACGAGGATGTGTGGGGAAAAGTACCAAGGATATACACTTTGAAACACTATGGCAAATAAACCACTTTCAGCAGGAGCAAACCCGAGCCAAGACTTTGTGCCAATTGAGCAGGTACGTGATGGCTTGCTGGTACTGAAAGACGGCTCGATTCGCGCAATTCTCATGGCAAGCAGCGTAAACATTGTGCTGAAGTCTGAAGACGAGCAAGCTGCAATCCTTGGACAGTTCAAGAACTTTTTGAACTCGCTCGACTTTTCAATACAAATATTTATCCAATCACGCGAGCTTGATATTCGCCCGTACATCGCACTCCTTGAAGGTGCGTACCATGAACAGGATTCTGAGCTGATGAAGATCCAAGTGCGCGAGTACATCGACTTTATCCGCGGCTTTGTGGAAGGTTCAAGTATTATGACCAAAGCATTCTACATTGTTATTCCATATAGTCCACCGATGCTGAACGCAGGCGGGGGTGCGGGGGGTATTCGCAGCATCCTTTCATCATCTTCAAGTAGTAGCGCCCAAGTATCGCGTGAAGTGTTCGAAGAGTACCGCAGCCAGGTGGAGCAGCGTATTTCAGTGGTTGCGAACGGTTTAGCACGAACTGGTATCCGCGCAGCACAACTTGGCACCGAAGAGACCATTGAACTGTTTTACCGCCTCTTTAACATCGGCGAACTCGACCGCCCAATCCCACTTGACGAACTCTCCGGTCAGTAGCACAAACCAGCACTATGTCATTTACTACCCCCTACAACCTACAACCTACAACCTAACTTATGGGCCTCTTTTCATTCAGCAACAAAAAAAACAAAAGCGCAGCAGCAGACGCGAATGCTGATTTTGGCTCTGTCTTACCACAAGACGTATACAATGCTGGCTCGCTTGAGCTCAAGGATATTCTTGCACCCTCCGCACTCCAAATCACACCACGCGAGCTCAACCTGGGTGAAAAGGTGGCCCGCTCGTTCTTTGTGATTTCCTACCCACGATTCCTATCTGACAACTGGTTCTCGCCTATCATAAACCTTGAGCGTGTATTCGACATCTCTATCTTCGTGCACCCCATTGACACTGCGCCAATGTTGAAAAAGTTTGAGAAGAAGGTTGCGGCCGTGCAGAGTGAGATTCACGACAGGGAAATGAAAGGTATGGTACGAGACCCAATGCTTGACGCTGCCTATGAGAACCTTGAATCATTGCGCGATGCTCTGCAGCAGGCAGAGGAGCGCTTATTTGATGTGGGTGTGTATATTTCCATATACACCAACGGTAAGGATGAGCTTGATAGGGTAGAGAGCGAACTGAAGAGCTTGCTTGAGGCACAGATGGTCTATCTGAAACCGGCACTGTTCCAACAGGAGCAAGGATACCGTAGTATCTTGCCGTTATGCACCGACGAACTTTTAGTACACAGCAAGCTAAATAGTGCGCCACTTTCTTCTATTTTCCCCTTTATCTCCTTTGACCTTACGGCAGAGAAGGGCATTCTGTACGGCATCAACCTCCACAACAACTCACTCGTACTCTTCGACCGCTACTCAATGGAGAACTATAACTCGGTGCTTTTTGCAAAGTCTGGTGCGGGTAAGAGCTATGCACTCAAGCTTGAAATTTTGCGTTCGCTTATGTTCGATACAGAAGTAATTGTAATCGACCCTGAGCGAGAGTATGAGTACATGGCAAACGCCACCGGGGGGCGATACTTCAATATTTCACTCTCAAGCGAACACCACATTAACCCATTTGACCTACCACCAGTACATGAGGATGAAAACCCAGCAGAAATACTTCGCCAAAACGTTATCACGCTTATCGGTCTGTTTCGTATTATTCTCAGCGGACTTTCGCCAGAAGAGGAGTCTATTATTGACCGTGCAATAAGTGAAACATATGCACTCAAAGACATTACCGGCAATACTGATTTCACCAACCTAGCACCACCACTTCTTTCTGACTTTGAACTTGTGTTGGGCGGTATGGAAGGGAGCGACAGCCTGATGCAGCGCTTAGGCAAATTCACTAGCGGTACGTGGTCGGGCTTCTTGAATAAGCCCAGCAATGTCGACATAAACCAAAAGTTTATTGTGTTTTCTGTACGAGACATGGAAGAAGACCTGAAGCCTGCTGCGATGTATCTTGTTACGAACTACATCTGGACTTCAGTGCGTCGAACCCTGAAAAAGCGATTGCTTGTGGTAGACGAGGCCTGGTGGATGATGAAGAGCGACGATACCGCAAGCTTTCTCTATAGTGTTGCGAAGCGTGGTCGAAAATACTACCTGGGGCTTGCGACCATCACTCAAGACGTTGGCGACTTTTTGAAAAGCCCCTATGGTGTGCCAATGATTACCAACAGCTCGATACAGGTGCTTCTGAAGCAAAGCCCTACGGCGGTTGACCGCATTCAAGAAACCTTTAACCTTACCGATGAAGAGAAGTATTTACTACTGGAAAGCCAGGTTGGAGAAGGTATCTTTTTTGCCGGCAACAAGCACGTGGCCATTAAGATAATCGCAAGCTACACGGAAGACCAGATTATCACCAGCGACCCTTCACAACTCTTGGCAATTAAGGGTGAGCGTGACAAGCTTACCGGAGGTATGTAAGGCCTATGGCACTCCGCACCGCAGCATCAGTCCGTGCCGCAAGCCGCAACAACGGAGTGCGCTCGGCGCCGCGCAGAGTAAACACCGCTAACTCAGTTGAAGATGGGGTTCGATACAAGATCAGCAAGGGCCAAGGGAGGCTCATGATGATGGTCGCCGCGCTTTTGGACCTGTTGCCTTTGTTTGTATTGGTGGGTGTGGCTGCTTTCGCCATTGCAACACTCACTGGTGGCGCGCTTGGCAGCATTGCCTCAGGTGTTGTGGAGTACACAGACAAACATTGCACAGAGGCCGCAAAAGGTGGTGCTTGGGGTGGAGGTAGCAAGGAAGGTTGGGGTAGGCAGTACCACGATTCACAATGTAAAGGTGGGAAAGCCGTAATCGCTGCCGGGGTTGGCATTGCGGGCTTACTGGGGCTAGGGGCATCGTTGTGGGTATATCCAATCATCTTTTTTGTTAGCACCGCGATTGCAGGACTGCTTGCGTTACTTATATTCCCGGTATGGTTCGCGTTTTTGCGCTACAACATGGTGAGTTTTGGCCACCCAAAGAAAATTATGGTGAATTTTATCTCATTCCTGACAACAGGATTTTTGAAGTGGATGCCTGTCATCAACCTATTTCCCTCACCTGTATACACACTCACGGTGTGGAGCCACCTGCGGCTCGCTCGCGCGGAGGACAAGGAGAAACACAAGAAGGTGCAAGCAAGTAAACGTGCAGGGAGAAATACAGTGGAGGAGGGGTTGTGGGAAGCGTGAGTAGGGTGTAGGTGGTAGGTTGTAGGGGGTAGTGGTTACAAGGTTGTAGGTTGTGGGGTGTAGGGAGTAGGGTTGCGACGAACGGCGCACTGCTTCGCAGCTCGTTGTCTCTACACCCTACAACCTACCCCCTACACCCTAAATCGAGTTATCCTCACCACCCACACACACCCTAAGCTCCTTGCGGTATACTACAAACATATATGGCACGCTATTTGTTAGTATCGCTACTTGTCGCCTGTAGCTTCTCGCTGCAACCGACACACGCCCAGAGCCTGCCCGGGCAGCCAAATGCTGGGTCAGCACGCATCGTCCTTTCTCCGGCGTACCCGGTGCCAGGTGATGAAGTTACTGCCGAGTTCAAGGCGCACATGATTGATAACGCTACTGCACGAGTAGTGTGGAAACAAGGTGGGGAGGTGGTGCAAGAAGCAATTGGCGGTATGGAATATTCCTTTACCGCAGACAAAATCGGCACCGACATAAACCTTGAAGTCACCGCGTACGAAGAAGATGGCACCGTAACCCGTCAAACCCTGCAACAAGAAGTTGGCGCAGTAACTATTGTGTGGGAAGCAAACGTATATACGCCACCGTTCTACCAAGGCCGCGCACTCCATAGCCCTGACTCAAGTGTGACCCTCCTTGCGCTGCCTTCTGTTGCAAATGGTGGTGGTGGCTATCTTGACACAAACGAACTCGTGTTTAATTGGCATCTGAACGGCAGCACAAACCCAACACAGAGCGGCCTGGGACTACGCAGTATTCAAACAGAAGCTGGCACACCATTTAGCGCACTACAAGCATCAGTACAAATCGCACGCAAGGATGGGGTGGTGATTGCAATTGACCACATCAGTATTCCCATCACACACCCCGTAGTACACTTCTACGAAAGCCATCCGCTACGCGGCCTTTCACTCCACAGCGCTTTGGGACGTTCCTACACCATGCAAAGCGCCGAGAGCGCACTTGTGGCAGAGCCGTACTTTATGAACGCAACCACACGTACCGACCCAGAACTTTCCTATGAGTGGCGCATTGGCACACAACGCGTTAGTACACCCGGAAGTATTGTACTTCGGCCTGAGGGGCAAGGTGCTGGCACGGCACGGGTGTCGCTTGAAGTTACACATGAAGACGCCTGGCACCAACGCGCGCGAGCAGAGGGTACCGTGTCGTTCATTGCACGTGGCGGAGTCGAGAGCACAGAGACAAACCCAATATAACCGTGTGCAGGTCGTGCGACTTGCAAACGCAAGAATACAGGTGACCAAGAGCGGTCTTCTGACACAAGACACACAATGGTATGAAAAAACATATAAGACATCTACTGGTACTACCTGCACTACTATTTGCTGCACCAGTAATAGCATTAGCCCAATACGTACCACTTTCTCCAAGCCTGCCAATTATTGGGCGGGATTTTGGCGACATAAATAGCCTCCTCAACAACCTACTCACGATTGCTGTTGCAACCGCTGCACTGCTTGCGGTTATTATGATTGCAATTGGTGGGTTTAAGTACATGACAACCGACAGTGTGTTTGCGATGAGTGGGGCGAAAGAGCAGATTGCAAATGCTGTTGTTGGTTTGCTGATTGTGGTTTCTGCAATACTGATTCTTTGGACCATAAACCCAAACCTGGTTAGTTTGAACCTGTTTTCTTCATCCTAGACATATTGCAACGTATAGTTTTATTTCACCATGCAACGTAAACAGATACTCATAGCACTTGGCGTCCTTGCTGCAATACTATTCTTCCTACTCCTTGCCATTGCACTTACCCTTAGTGGTGGAGGCACTAGCGGCGAAGATGAGCGTGACCCCTTTGGTGACACGAGCACAACACGAGACTATAACCCAGCATTTGACGACCCCTTTGGTGACTCAGAAGACAGAGACCCTTCTGACAGGGCACAGGTGACCACACTTGATGACGGACAAACAATTCGACTGATTACACGCGGGCCTGTGGTTGGCAGCATACCTTTTGTCCGCAAGCGATCAGACGCCATTAGTGAGCCTTTTGTGCGCTATACACTGCACAATTCCGGTACGCTCTACGAGACACCACTTGGTCGAACCACGGCTCCAACGCAACTGTCTGAACGAACCATTCTACGCATTGGCGAGTCAACATGGAGTCCTACCGGTGGCAGCACATTCTTGCGCTACACAAACCAAGACCTTGATACCGTATTCACGTTTCTTGGGCGGTTGATAGAGCCTGACACCGCAAGTGGCACAACCGCAACCGACTTGCCTGAATTTGACGGTGCGCCAATCGACGGAACGGTCTACAGCGGAACCTTTTCACCAGATGGCAATTCACTCTTTTACATTACGGAGAGTGAAACGGGGTCTGTAGGCGTTGTGCGAGATGTTGCAATGGATACCGAGCGGGTGATATGGTCTTCACCACTTCGTGGGCTTACCGCGCAGTGGGGTGCTCCAGACACCATTGTTGTATACACGCACGCGACTGATGTTGCTGAGGGAGCAGTGTGGTTTGTTGACCCTGCAGACGGAAGTGAGCGACTGGTGGTGAGCGGTGAACGTGGCCTCTCTGCACTCCTGAACCCAACCGGTGAATACTTACTGTATTCCTTTCGAGAGTCAGAGAACGATGTGTACACACTTCGTGTCGTAGAGCTTGCAACACAGAACCTTGTATTCCTTCCACTCCCAACAGTAGCTGAAAAATGTGTATGGGGACGTGTCGAAACCGAGTACGTATACTGCGCAACACCACGAACCATGGGGCAAACAAACTTCATCGACAGCTGGTATCGTGGCACGTTGCGCTCAGACGACAATGTTTGGCGCTTTAACGCAAACACCGGTAACGCAAAGCGCCTACTCGACCCAAACGAAGCACTACTCATCCCAATGGACCTTGTTGAGCTTGCAATTGACCCAACTGACACGTACCTCACATTCCAGGTGCGCAATACCGGTGCGTTGTATGCATTGGAATTGCCGGATGATATACAAGACAAGGAACAGAGCTCAGAGTCTGGGGAAGAGGAGTAAAAGGTGTGCCAGCTTGTAGGGTCTTGTCTCAAAAGTTGTTTTCCCCATTTTTTCTTGTAGCTCACAACTCAAGCATGTAAACAATAAAGTCGAAAGGTGAGTTTGTGGTGTACCTGTGTGGCTTAGTAAGAACGAAAACAACCGCTTCGCGGTTGTTTTGCTACAAGCTACAATCTCCGCTACCGCGCTTACGCGCGGTAGCGCAACACCACATGTCGCATCACACCCTCACCCTCCGAATCAGAGGCAACCTCTTTGTCTTCTGCAAACATACTGTGAACAATCATACGCTCGTACGCGTTCATGGGTGTCATTTCTGCACTTGATTTAAATGTACGCACGCGCTCAGCAAGAAGGGTTGCCTTTTGCTCAAGATCACGAATACGGTGCAACTGGTAGCCGTTTACATCCACCAGAAAGCGTTCGTCTTTCAGTGACTCATCACGCTCCACCATTCGTCGTATGATGTAGTTGAATGCACGCAAGTTGTCGCCATGCGGGCCAATCAAGCGCTTACTGTCACCTGTTTTAATATTGTAGGTGGTATGTGCAGCAACTCGCACCTCTTCAACCTCATCAATAGTAATGCCGAGCTTCTCGGTTAGTGTTTGTACGAAGTTTCGGGCATTCTCACTCATATTGTGCTTTTATTCCTCTTGTTTGGGCTCCTTCTGCTTCTTTTCGCGCTCTAAAATGCGCTTCACATGAATTTCTTGCCCGATGGCAAAGATATTACTCGTTATCCAGTACAATGCAACCGCTGCTGTTGCCACATACGCCACAAAGGCGATAATAACCGGCAACACGTACTTCATCTGTACGTGCATGGAGCGCATCAGATCCTCTTGAAAGCTAGGCTTGTCACTCCTTGGGGCTGGCTTTGGTAGTGCAAAGTGAGCCTGGAAGAATTGTGTTACACCTGCGAATATTGCAAGTGGGATACTTTTCGATGCTAAATCTACAACACCCAAAAAGAACATGTCTACCGTTCCTGGGTCAGGAATGAATGAATACAGTAGGGACGTGTCGACTTGTGGTAAACCACCCTTCAGGAAGACGAAGTAGAGTCCCAAAATAACCGGAAGTTGGATAAACAGTGTTATAAAGCCTGAAAATGGGTTTACCTTTTCTTCTTTATAGAGCTCTAGAAGCTTGCGACCTTGCTGCTCCCGGTCGTCTTTGTACTTCTCCCGAATTTCCTTCATTGGGCCTTCAAGCTCCTTCAACACACGTTGGGTGCGCGCTGCCTTAAGCGAGAAGGGGAAGAGGAGCAGTTTCACTAAAATTGTGAGCAAGATAACGGCAATACCCATGTCGACCCACGGCCCGAGATCTAGTATGGCGATAAGCCCATTGTAGAGGGGGGTGTAGACAATGTCGTGGAAAAGCTCTTTCACAGTGCGGTCTATTGTAACACAAATTGTTAATGTAGTAGGTTAGGATACGCGTAGTGCGTTTATGGGTTGGTAGGAGCAATGAAACACGACCACAACGTAGCCATGTTGTTCTAGTAAGCGATTAACCTATTCAGCTACTTAGCTCGGGTGTGCCTTCTCCAGCAGTACCTGTATCTCTTTGGATAATACATCTGGTTCAAGCCCTGCGGCACCTTTCTTCAAGAGTACCGCGACATACATACCAACTAGTGACTCCTGCTGCGCTTCGAGTGTGTGATAGACAAGGCGACGCAAGCGGTTGCGCTCTACAGCCTTGCGTGCGACCTTTTTTGAGACAACGACTCCAGCTTTGAACGAGGGGGTAGGTTGTGGGGGGTAGGGGGTAGGGCGCGACGATACGAACGAATAGACGACGGAGACGTGGTCGCTGTGGAGGCGGCGGCCGCGCTTCAGGAGGTGTTCGAATTCGCTACGAGAGAGTCGGTTACGTTTCTTTAGCATACAAAAAAGAGTATATACAAGAATACCCCACGTGGGGGCATTCTTTCTATTATGCTCGGCGGGTTTTCACCGCGAGAAGCTTGCGACCCTTTTGACGGCGGCGCTTGATGACACGCTTGCCTCCTGGAGTGCGCATGCGCACTAGAAAGCCGTGTGTGCGAGCACGCTTACGCTTTTTTGGTTGATACGTTCGTTTGGTTGCCATAGTGGAGAGCACTATAGCACAGGTATAAAAAAAGAAAAGCCCCGGCACGATGCGGGACTTTCGTGCGGCATTGCGCCGCACAGCACTCTTCAACTTGTAATCCAGGTGAAGGTGCCAAGAATGAACAAAATCGCCGCGACCCCGATTGAGAAGATGCCGGCCGCGTCTCGCCGGGTGACGCTATTCACATACGCACCAATGACGAGGACGACAATAGGCAGCACGACCATCAACAGCACCGTGGCGCTGTATGCCTTCAACCACTCGATTGTGGTCTGGGGCAGTGCTAGGTAGGCGCCAAAGAACATGAGTGCCACCATGAGGGCAAACCCCCAGTACGGCAACCGCCGCCTGCGCGCCAACCCTCGTTTGTACTGGTTAAAGTAGTACTCCGGGTCGTCCTTGGGCGACTTGCGTACACCCAGCACGCGCGCGAGCAGCTCGAACGTTCCCGCACTGAAGAAGCGCAGAAACAAAAATGCAGCAATCCACACCCACATTGGAGGGTAGCGTACTGCGCCCATTGCGTACTGAGCATACTCGCCCACACCGCGCTCGTTGGGAAACTCTGGATACTCACCGAATTCCCAGAGGAAACTGCGAGAACTCTCGACTTCCTCTGTCTTTTTTTCGGCTTCTACTGTCTCAGAAGCGACCTCTTGTTCCGGTTCCGGAACATCATCAACGGGCGCATCCACAAGCAGCAAGTACAGTGCCGACACGACCGCCAGTGCGAGCAGCAGCATAGCTACGCGCGCGGGCTTCTTCGAAAACCCCTCTTTCGCGGGAGCTGATGCACCCTCTTGATACACCCCATCACCGTCCTCTACCAGGTCGATGATCTCGTCATCCGGTTGGCGACGCTCTTTTCGCTTCTTGAGCCAACCAACAAGTTGGTCCCACATACCATCAATACCCATGTAGTACCTCACTTAGTGTTTTTTTGAATCTTGTTCAGGACGGCGTCAACGGCTCGCACCGGATCGCCCCCCGCCTGATTCATAATGATGTCGATGTTGCCGGCGCTACCGAGCTTTTCCGCGACCACAAGCCGCTGAAGTGCATCGGCAAGCTTCGGGTCTTTGATCGTACCCAACGCTTCGATCTGACCTTCCAAGAGCGCTCTTGCGGCCTGTGCCTTGTTTACGCCTTCAGGGACGATACGCATTAGTAGCTGCACCGCCTTTTCGGTGTCGTGGTCAGCGGGAACAATGTCCGCAAGCGCCACATCAACCAACTCAAGACCGGCCCACTCCATGAGCGACAATTTTTGACGCTCTTGCTTCTGACTGTTCTCAGACCGCACCACACGAAACCCAAACGCCTTCGTCTCAGCTTTGGTTAGGTACTTTTCAACCAGTTTCTGCACACGAGTCGTACCACGCACATCGGCCGCATAGACTGTATCAAGTGAACCAGGGCGGCTGTAGTGCCCCCAGGCCTCCGAGACAGTAGCATTGATTCGTTCGTACAGGGCTTTGATTCTATATGCTCGGTGGAAGTTTACCACCAGGAGCTGTAGAATTATGTGCGAACGGAACTCGTACCCGCTTTTATTCGGAAACGAGGCCGTTAATACGCCGTGGCTATCTTCAACCACAATACGATCGGTGGTGTCTGACACCATCCACGCGGAACCGCTGTGTGCAGAGGGATCAGGGTTTCCATCCACCCCATGCTCTAGTACCTCCATGTGCGCATTGCGTTTCAGGCCTTTTGGGCGGGCACGTACGTACGGCCGCTGCTCAGGGGAGAGAATCTCCCATACCCCAACCACAAAGAAGGGGAACCAGAGCCGCACCACATGGCGCCCTGTCGCACGGAACACCAAATACCGAAAGAGGTATATGGGGTCCCAGAAGCCATATCTGCTCTGAATGGTGGGGGGAATTTCACCCTCACTATCGGGAAGCAGAATGCGTGCCCAGTCGCTTTCGCGACGAGACCGCATGCCGGGTTCTTTTTCGGGTTCCATCAACCCTTGTACAGTCCACGCCGCAGCACCTTCATTAAAGGCGACGTACAGGTACCGTCCCGAGAATGTGACCATCACCGCATCCAGCGGTCCCAACACACGCAGAATTGCTTTTGGTGTGCTCAGTGGGTCTTTGTTGTTTATTGTGTATCGCTCTGCATCCGCAGCTACGCGGATTGCAGCAACGATGGCTGTCACATAGACCGACACGATTGCCACAGAGAGTGTCAAAACACTCAGTGCTGCGTACGTGAGAATCTCATGAATTGAGATCATTGGTTGCTCCTTTTTTTGTTGTCAATGAATGCCTAACTATATATATTATAGCACTATTTATACCATTTTGTCAAGCATATGACAGTGGTGCTTCTTGCGCAGAGCAGTGAAGAACGCTACGTATCGCAACATGTTTTTCACAGGTACGTACTGTACCATCCAACACAGAACAACACTTTGTTTAAGAAGTCTCAAACTCATACCGCAAGAAATGGGTGACGAATTTTTGGACGCATATTGGCTCCACGAACCATAGAGAGTGTGGTAGTGGCTACGTATTGACGAAAAATTTGTCAATTTTACTACAACCGTTCGCTTTGACTTGTTTTTTGATTGCGCGGCTATAACAAACGACATACGGTGTGGTTGTGTGATGAGTGTATAAAATTTCACACACCAACATCATGTGGTCAGAGTGTGTGCACGCAACACTACACACTAACCACACCATTACCGTATTGGAGTAATACACACATCACACACCCAGCACCGTAGAA
>JGI12210J13797_10045782_pt1 | contig 29204 bp, 27 predicted proteins | sample ElkSlonscriptome_3_FD_13797 | JGI IMG/M metagenome (IMG submission 13797) | reverse complement strand
CACACCTGCGAATCTCGCTCCATCATGCGACCTTATCGAAACCATGGCGTTCGATCCGGAAAACGGCATAGCACTGCTGGAGCTGCACCTGGAACGTATGAAGCGCAGTGCGGCAGCGCTTGGCCATGAATTTGACCGCCATGCCGCCCGCAACCAGATTCACGCGCTGTGTTTCGAACTCGAGGCCCCGTCCAAAGTCCGCCTGCTCACCGCCCGCAGCGCAGCGACGGCGCTGGAAACCAGCCCGCTGCCCACCCCATTTGAAGGCCCGGTGAACGCGGTGGCGCTGCCCCACCCGCTTGACCCATCCGACTGGCGGCTGGCGCACAAGACTTCTGATCGCGGCTTTTACGAAAACGCTGTCACAGCGGCGCGCACGATGGATGCGAGCGAAGCCATTCTGGTGCGTGCAGACGGATTGGTGACCGAAGGCGCCTGGACCAATATCTTTGTCGAACGCGGCGATGAATTGCTAACCCCTCCTGCCACGCTGGGCCTGTTGCCGGGCGTGCTGCGCGCTTATCTCATTGAAAAGGGGCGCGCGCGCGAGTCGGAATTGACGCTCGACGATCTGACTGACGGGTTTCTGCTGGGCAATGCCGTACGCGGACTGTTTGCGGCGCAATTGATTTAGGCGCTGATTTGAGGGGGCGAAGCCCTCTCTTTCTTCGACAGGCGCGCACGAACACGATACGGGGTACCTCATGCAAACCCCGCAAATCCTTTTCGAAGACGGCGAAGCGCTCGTCATAAACAAGCCAGCCGGTCTTCCAATTGAGCGCCCGCGTCGCGGCGGCGCCAGTCTTGAGGATCATCTGGACGCGCTCAAACTGGGCTTTCAGCGCCCGCCGGTTCCGGTCCACCGGCTTGATACCGACACCAGTGGATGCCTGTTGCTGGCGCGCAATCCCAAGGCTCTGAAGCGTTTCAACCGCGCCTTTGAAGAGCGGCTGGTCACCAAAAGCTATATCGCGGTCATGGCCGGGCATTTGCAGGGTGATTTGGCAAAAGCCGAATCAGGCGTGATCCGGCTGTCGCTGGCAAAGATCAGTTCCGAGGCGAAGGGCTGGCGGATGATCGCGGCCAAAAAGGGTAAGCTGGCTGTATCGCACTGGGAACTGGTCGAGACGCTAGGCGCGAATAGCGTGATCCGCTTTCGCCCCGAGACGGGCCGGACCCACCAACTGCGGGTCCACGCGCTCAAGGGATTGGGCGCGCCGCTGCTGGGCGATCCGGTTTACGGGTCAGAGGCACAGCGCGGCGCGAACGGTAAAACGGGGGGTGCGGGCCGCACGATGCTCCACGCCGAAAGCCTGATCGTCATGCGCGGCGACAAGCCCCCCATCGAAGCGCATGCTCCTCTGCCAGCAGATTTCGCGGCCTTGGGCGTGAGCGATACTACTTCGGCACCCACCTTGGCCCCCAGTCCGGCTCCAGCTTCCGTGAAAGAGGTTCCTGCAAACGATGGAGAATAGCCTTCTCGACCGAGCGCATGCGCTGGCTGAGGAGAGCTTTCTCGCAGGCTCCGGCCCCGGCGGGCAAAACGCCAACAAGGTCGCGACCGAGGTTCAGCTGCGCGTCAATATCTATGCGCTGCGCCTGCCGCCCCCGGCCTTTGCCAGATTGCGCGAGATTGCGGGGTCCAAACTCACGGTCAGCGGTGATCTGCTGATCACCGCGCGAGAACACCGCACACAGGATGCGAACCGGCAGGCGGCTCGGGCAAAGCTTGAGGACATGCTCGAAGCCGCGCATCGCCAGCCCAAAAAACGCGCGAAAAGCCGCGTTAACCGCATCGGCAAGATCAAGCGGCTCAAATCGAAGAAAGCGCGCGGTGCGGTGAAGGCCAATCGAGGCAAGGTCAGCAGGTCGGACTGGTAGGATGCGCGGCTTGGTTCTCTGAGGGGCCATTCACCGCGCGAGACTGCTTGACTTTTCCCCGGGAATCGATCAAGCGCTGCGCTTCAAAGGCGGTGCCCCAGATTTTCTGTGCGCGCCGCCCGTCTTATTTTGGGTCGCCCAGCCGCAAAGGCTCCGGCCCACCACACGATCTTAGGAAACCGCCATGGCGAAGCCCGCAACCGTCAAGATCAAGCTCGTCTCGACCGAGGGCACGGGCTTTTACTACACGACCAAAAAGAACCCGCGCAACATCACCGAGAAGATGGTGTTCCGCAAATACGATCCGGTCGCCAAGAAGCACGTCGAATTCAAGGAAGCGAAAATCAAGTAAGCCTCGTTTTCGAGGTTTTGGGCCGCAATTTTTGGGCCGTTCTTGATGCGCACCTGCAATTCAGCCGTTATTCAAGCCCCGACTGACAAAGCGGCAGGCATGATAACCAAACTCTTGAAAATCCGCAAAAGCCCCGCTGGCATGATCGCCGGCGGGCTTTTTGCTGTTGGCGCAGTCGTCCTGCCAGCCACAGCGTTGCTGACGGCACCTGCTCCGGTAAAAGCGCAGACGCAAGCAAGCGATCTGGACCGCGCGGTGAAAGCGCTGCGCAGTATCTCGACGATGCGCGCCGATTTCACCCAGACGGACCGGCAGGGCAACACCGTTCGCGGCGTGCTGACGCTGAAACGTCCGGGAAAAATCCGCTTTGATTACGGCAAGGATGCCGATCTGCTCGTCGTCTCAAATGGCAAGTCGCTGTATATGGTCGATTACGAGGTCAGTCAGGTGGAGCGCTGGCCGATCAAGAATTCGCCGCTCGGCGCGCTGCTCGATCCGAATCGTGATGTGAAACGGTACGGCACCTTGATCCCGACCGGCAGCCCCGAAGTGCTGAGTATTATGGTCGAAGACCCCAAGAAGCCCGAATATGGCGCGATCAATCTGATTTTCGTCAGCAATCCGCGCGCGCCGGGTGGTTTGCAACTGACGCACTGGGTCGCTCAGGATGCGCAGAATCACCGGACAACCGTCCGCTTGTCGAATCACCGCTACGGCGTCTCGATTGCAGAGAGCACGTTCAGATTTCGTGACCCAAGGCGATCGTCTCGTCGCCCGAGGTGAACGGCTCGCCTTTAAAAAGTTGTATGGATACGACAAACGTAGGCGCGCGTTCATAGAGGCGAAAGCCAATCATCGCTATTTATAGTGAACAGAACGGTTGAAGGAGGGTTTCCCCCCTGTTGCCCTTTCCTTCGTATAAATGCCGCTTTGTACAAGCGTGACGAACGCTAACATGGAACCCCTGTCCCATCGCCCCCGGGACAGGGGTTTTTTGTGCTCTGGTGTCACGCGCACCCATCCGGGCAGTCGCCCCTGCGGCCCTTACTCTGCCCAGCCGAACGCCTTGCGGATGAAGTGATAGATCAGGTTCTGCTCGATCACGCCTTTCACCTGATCGCCGCCCGGCCCCTGTGCGTAGAGCGCGACATCCTCCCCACCATGTGTTTCGCTGCCGAGCGGGATGGTGGATTGCTGGCGCGCTTGCAGGCCCGTTTCAGGATCGGGACGCGGATCCTTACCAGCGATGGAGCCGGGGCCGTTGCCATAACCCAGCGTCGTGTAGGGCTTACCATCATTGGCGGGCAGCGGTTCTTCGGTGTTCGAGATATCGCCTTCAGGCGGTACGACGAGGCCAAGGATATCGTTACCGCGCCGGGGATAGCCGGCAATGGTGAAGACATGGCTGTGATCGGCTGTCACCATGATCAGAGTGTCCGCTGGATCGGTGTTGTCGATCGCGTACTGGATCGCTTTTGCAAACTCGACCGTCTCCTCCAACGCATAGCCTGCGCGGCCATCGTGGTGCGCATGGTCAATCCGCCCGCTTTCCACCATGAGATAATAGCCGTCCGGGTCGGACTTCAGGCGCGCAATCGCGGCCTGTGTCATCTCGGTCAGCGTGGGCTCGTCCGCATCGCGCCCGGGATCGGCCATGTAGTCCATGTGGCTGGAATTGAAGAGACCCAGCACAGGCCTGTCTGTCGGAGCCGATGCCAATGCGCCCTTATCCTCGACATAAGTGCCGCCTGTGCGGGCGGTCCATGCGGCGACCAGATCGGCGTCTGCATCGCTGCGACGCCCTCCTTGGTCCTGGCCGAAAAAGGCCCGCTTACCGCCGCCTATTGCCACGTCCCAGTCGGCATTCACCAGTTGGGTTGCGATGTCCTCGCACCCCTTTACGCGCTCTTCTGCAGGCATCCATTGGTCCGCTTCCCAATTGCGATCCGCGCTGCGGGCATAGACGCTGGCGGGCGTCGCATGGGTGATGCGCGCGGTGGAGACGATGCCCAGAGCCAGCCCGCGCCGCTTCACTTCCTCGCCCAACAACGGCAACGCATTCGCCTTCGCGCTAGCGCATTGGCCGCGCGTCACACCCGGCCCCACGCCCAGCACGCCGATCTTTGTCTTTTGCCCCGAATGCATCGCGGTCGCCGTGCCTGCGCTGTCAGGTACCTGCGCGTTGGTGTTGTAGGTCTTTACCAGCGCGACATTGTCGAAATTTTCAAAGCTCAGAACGTTCTCTTCGCCCGTCTCGCCCCGCTTTTGCCCGGCATAAATGCGCGCGGCGGTGATGGTGGAAATGCCCATGCCATCGCCGATAAACAGGATGACATTCTTCGCTTTAGCCGGCGCGACGGACCCACTTTTCGCCAGATCGGACGCCGAAGGAACGGACCGCTGGCCGCCATCATAGACACATCCGCCAAGCGAAACCGACGCGGCAACGAACAATGGGAGAAAAGCGCGCTTCACGTTCATCATAAACCTTCCGAATATCCTTGATGCCTCGCTATCGACTCCGAATGCGACAGGAAAGCGAAAGGTGGCGTTTTTCCGTTTCGGTCCCTAAGTCGCACTCCATGATTTCTGTTGCCACCTGGAACATCAATTCGGCGCGATTGCGCATGCCGATCATCGAAAAATATCTCGCCGCAGAAGCGCCCGACGTGCTGTGCCTGCAAGAGATCAAGTGTGAGGAGAGCAAGTTCCCAGCGCAGGCATTGGCCGATCTGGGGTACGAGCATCAGGCGGTATGCGGGCAAAAGGGTTATCACGGCGTCGCCACGATCAGCCGCATACCGATCCGCGAAGTATCCCGCCACGACTGGCAAGCGAATGGCGAAGCGCGCCATATCGGTGTCGAGGTGGTGGGCAAGGATATGCTGATCGAAAATGTCTATGTGCCCGCAGGCGGCGATATTCCCGACCGCGAGAAGAACGCGAAATTCGGACAGAAACTCGACTTTCTGGGCCGCATGATCGAATGGGCCGAAGGGATTGAGCGGCCTTCGCTGATCGTGGGCGATTTCAATATCGCGCCGCTGGAAAGCGATGTGTGGAGCCACAAGCAATTGCTCAAGGTCGTCAGCCACACACCGGTTGAGGTTGATACGCTTGCCCGGTTTAAGGCCGCGCATGACTGGGTCGATCTGGGCCGCGAATTCGTGTCAGAGCCGGATCGCTATTACAGCTGGTGGTCCTATCGCTCACCTGACTGGCGCAAGAATGATCGCGGGCGCCGGCTGGATCACATGTGGGCCAGCCCCGCGCTGGCAAAGCAGGCAAGCGGCCACCGTATCCTAGAGGAAGCGCGCGACTGGGAGAAACCGTCGGACCACATCCCGCTCGTCACGGAGTTTGAACTCTGACATGGCGTGCGGCTGTGGCCATGCTGATGATACTGGGGATGCCTCCGATCAGGTAAGGCCTTCCCCAGAGCGGCGCGCTGCGCAGGCAGTGGACGCACTGCGGCATGGCTGGGCGCTCGATTTCGCCGGAGGGCCGGTGCTGCTACCGATCGAAACGGGCATCGCCTCGCGCGCCACCGCCAGTCATCTGCTGATTTCTGCGGCGCGGGCCGCAACGCTGAAACTGACCAATCAGCGAGAGGCTGCGCATGGCGCAGATTTACCACAAACGCCGGTCCTTATTCGCAGCGGCGAGCCGATCGCGCTGGATTTTGCGCGGCAGATCGCTGACCCCGCGCTTGATCTCGACAACCCGTTGAAGGGGCCGTTTCGCGCCGAACCCATTGATTGGGAGGACGAAGCGGTGGCGGCGATGGAATATGCGCGCATTGCAGGAATTCTGCCCGCTTTCATGGTCAATCCCGTCGAAGGCGGCGAACCACACCCGCTACTCGCCAGCGATCTGGCGGCGTACACCGATGCCGGGCGGCTCGATATCATCACCCGCGCACGCCTGCCGGTTAGCGCGAGCGAAGATGCGGAGATCATTGCGTTCCGCTCCACTGCGGATACGCGCGAGCATGTTGCGCTGATCATTGGCGATCAAACCGGTGATCGGGAGCCGCTTGTCCGGCTGCATTCGGAATGTCTGACCGGCGATGTTCTTGGCAGCCTGAAATGCGATTGCGGCCCGCAACTTGACGCAGCGCTTGACGCCATGGCCACCCATGCGCGCGAGGATGGCGGCTGGGGGGCGCTGCTCTATCTGCGGCAGGAGGGGCGCGGAATCGGCCTCATCAACAAGCTGCGCGCCTATCGGTTGCAGGATCAGGGCTTTGACACAGTGGAGGCGAACCAGCGTCTGGGCCTGCCCGATGAAGCGCGCGATTTCCCTGTCGCCGCGCGCATGCTGGAGCTGATCGGGGCGCGGTCAATCCGGCTGATGACCAACAATCCGGCCAAGGTTGAAAGCCTTGAAGAGGCCGGGATCACCGTGATCGAACGGGTCCAGCATCAGCTTCCAGATAACCCGCACAACACCCGCTATCTGGCGACCAAGCGGGATCGCTCCGGGCATTTGCTCAGGTGAGCGGCCCGGCTATCCCCATTACAATCCGCGCCGAACAAACCGGCGATGAGGCGGCTATCCATGCCATGGTCGCCCGTGCCTTTGACGGGCACCCCTATTCCGATGGCGATGAGCAGGATGTGATTGACCGGCTCAGGGAAGATGGCGATCTGTTGCTTTCGCTGGTTGCGCTCAATGGCGAAACTATCATCGGGCAGATCACTTTCTCGCCTGCCATTCTTGCAGATGGAGACACTGGCTGGGCGGTTCTGGCGCCTGTCGCGGTCGAACCGTCGCATCACGGCAAGGGAGTAGGCCGTGCTTTAATCGAAGCGGGTGAAGCCGCCATGCGGGCGAAAGGCGCATCCGGTATGACGGTGCTGGGCAATCCTGAGATTTACAGTCGCTTCGATTTTGAAGCTGATACACCGATGTGGCTGGCAGGCGATCTGGGCTGGGCCTTTCAGGTCAAAAGCTTTGGCGGACCGATCCCGGCATGCGAACAGAAATACGTGCGGGCCTTCAATCCGTCCGCCCGCTAGACCGGCAAGAAGGAAGGCATTGTTCGCTGCCTTTGCTTTACCAGAAAAACCGGAAAATCCGGCCGGCTAATCCCTTTCAGCGACGCTCGTACTTCTGAAGGCCCGGAGCAAGGCGGTTGCCGCCCATCTGTACGCGTGCGCCCGTCCAGTCAGCCAGAAATGTGCTCTGGCGCTGCACGCCGGGAGCAAAGCGCGCTTCGTTCCCCTTCACAACCAGACCATCGGAATTGTGCAGGCTGGATTCCGCACCCAGCGCGATGAACGCAGAGTAATTCTCTTTATCGCGGCCCTGCACGAACCAGTTGTTCGCAATCTGGCCCTTTGAACCGGCCGGCAGGTCGATCATGTAATTGGTGCCCTTGCCCGCTGAATCGTCGAACGAATTGTCCTCGATCACAACGCGGCCACTGCGGGTTTTGACATAGTGCCCGCCGCGCCCTTTTTCGAACCGGCTTTCGCGCACCGTCAGCTCGCCAAACTCGCCGATATACAGCGAGTGCGCGCAGCCTGCGGAGTTCTCGCATGTGCCAAGCCCGCTGAAGGTAGAGCGGGTGATGAAGATCTTCGAATTGGGATCGTTTGCGGAAAGGATGCCTTGCTGGCTATCCATGAAACGGGTGTAGGCGACATTGAGCTGGCCGCGCTCCAGACGGATGCCTGCGCCATTGCCGTCGCGCACAGCATAGTTGCGGAAGGTCAGCCCGCGCACTTCTGCGCCGACACCGCGCAAAACCAGTCCGGCTTTGCCCTCGCATGACCTGCCTTCCAAGACTGCTGTGCCTGCTTTTTCTGCGATGTAGGTGATGACGCCCTTTTCCTGCACCGCACACTGGCGATATGTGCCCGGCGCGATGCGGATCGTGCCGCGCTTTTCACCGATGGCTTTCACCGCCGTTTGCAGCGATGCATAGCCCTTGCCCGTTTCGACCACCGTGAACGGTTTGGCCGCGTCCCGTCCTTGCCCCTGGGCAAACACACCTGCGCTCGGCCATGCGCACAGCGCCATGGCAGCGATCAGGCCGGGTTGCCATTTCAATCGTGCGTTAAGCGAAGGCTTGGGCGAGACGGGCGACAGGAGAGCGAAGTGATGGATCATGCGCAAAAGCCTATCGCGCACGTCCGGGCTGCCAAGACCTGCGTGGACGCTGTACCGTTTCGGCGCAGCAATTCACGCTTGGCTTAATGACGCAGGAATGGCTACACCACGCGCCAACCAGCCGTATTCGTCTGGAGGAGGATATCATGACGACACGTTTAAAATTTGCCGCTTTGGGAGCGTTTTCGCTGGCGCTGGCCGGATGTGACAGCGCGGATACGTCCGCTGACGATGGCTCTGCACCCTCGGTGGAAATGCCCGCTGACGAAGCGCTCGAACCGATCACGGATGAGCCGGTTGCCGATGAATCCATCGAGGATATCGAAGATGTTCAGGGCCCACCGGCCATTTCGGAAGCAACCGCTGTCGAAGCGGCCGAGAACGCGCAGAACGTCGCCGAACAGGCCGAAGCTGCCGCCGCCGCTGCCGAAGCGGCTGATGCCGCAGCCATGGCCGATATCGCAGCCGATGCGCTGGATGCTGCAGAGGATCTGGCGGAAGATACCGGCGATCAGTAAGATGGCGCGGCACTTCGGCACGGCACTGCGATCGGGTGCGATTGCGCTCGCCGCACTGGCGATCAGCGCCTGCGATCCCGCAGGCAGCGCCGCAGGTGGCGGTCCGGGCGGCGTGAGCGAAGGCGAAGCGCGGGCGCTGGATGAAGCGGCCAGCATGCTTGATGAAAAGCGCTTGCCCGAAGGTGCGCTCCCCGATGTCGATCCGCCCGCGACCCCGGCTGAGAACACCACTGAAAACGGCACGCCCGAATAGGACACAAGACCATGAATGCCCCGATGACCAACCCTGTCCGGTCAAACCCCGGAATGGATGAAGAAACATTCGAACAGTTTGCCGAGCAGCTCGAACGCTATGTGCGCGAACGGCTGATCCCGGCAGAGGCGCAAGTGATCGAAGAGGACCGGGTTCCGCCCGAAATCATTGATGAAATGCGCGACATGGGCCTGTTCGGGATCAGCGTGCCTGAGGAATACGGCGGGGCGGGCCTGAACATGACCCAATATGCGCGCGTCGTGAACATGATGAGTTATGCCGCGCCTGCCTATCGCTCCATCTTCTCGATCAATATCGGGATGTTCGCCAGCGCGCTGAAAAATGGCGCAACCGAAGCGCAGCGCGCCGAATGGTATCCCAAGCTGGTCGAAGGCAAGATCGCCTGTTTCGGCCTCACAGAGCCGGGATCGGGCAGCGACTCAGCGGCCATGCAGACCACGGCAGTGCCGGACCCGGACGGCAATGGATGGGTTTTGAACGGCACCAAACGCTATATCACCAACGCGCCCCACGCAGACGTGGCGCTGATCATGGCGCGCACTGAAAAGGACGCTTTGCCCAAGAATGCGCATGTCAGCGCGTTTCTGGTGCCGATGGATGCGCCCGGCGTCTCCACCGGATCACCGGACAAGAAAATGGGCCAGTCGGGCTCTCATATTTCCGACATCATGCTCGACGATGTGAAAGTTCCCGGCGATGCTTTGTTGGGCGCAGAGACCGGCAAGGGCTTCCGGTTCGCGATGCAGAGCCTTGATAACGGGCGGATTTCGGTCGGGTCAGCAGCCACCGCATATGCCCGCCGCGCGCTCGATTCCGCGCTGCGCTATGCCAATGAGCGCAAGGCTTTTGGCGAGCCGATTGCGAACTTCCAGCTGATTCAGGCGATGCTGGCGGATAGCGAGACCGAAATCTACGCCGCTGAATGCATGATGCGCGATGTCACCGCGCGCGCGGACCGGGGTGAGAACATCTTGACCAAAGCCGCCGCGTTCAAGGTGTTTGCCTCTGAAATGTGTGGCCGCGTGGTGGACCGCGTGGTGCAGGTCTATGGCGGCGCAGGATACCTTGCGGAATATGATGCCGAACGCTTCTATCGCGATGCGCGAATCTATCGCATTTACGAAGGCACAACGCAGATCCTGCAGCTTCAGATCGCCAAGCACATGCTGCGCGAATGGGAAGCGGCGAACGGCTGATTTTGTCTGATCTTCGGATCGGGGAGCCCCGGTCCAGACCAAGGGTAGTCCATGTACAATCTTCTCAACGACCTCTCGATCATCGAGGTTTCCAGCTTCGTCGCCTCACCCACGGCAGGCCTGTATTGTGCGCAGATGGGCGCAGAAGTAATCCGTGTGGACCACACAGCGGGCGGGTTGGACTACGACCGATTCATGCTGACCGATGAGGGCCGCTCGCTCTCTTGGGAGAACCTCAACCGTGCCAAGAAATCGGTCGCGCTGGATTTGCGCAGCGGCGAGGGGCGCGAATTGTGTGTCGAGCTGGCGGCAAAGACTGGCCAGTGCATCACTAATCTGCCGGAAAAGAGCTTTCTCCGCCACGCCGCGATGGAGGCCAAACGTACCGACATGATCTCCCTTCGCATCATGGGGTGGCATGACGGGCGGCAGGCGATGGACTTCACCGTGAACGCAGCTAGCGGATACCCGCTGATGACCGGACCGGAAGAATGGGAGCCGGAAACCGCGCCGCCAATCAACCAGATCATGCCTGCATGGGATTTCATCACCGGGGCCTATAGCGCCTTCGCGTTGCTCGCCGCCTTGCGCCACCGCGATGCAAGCGGCGAGGGGTCCGAGGTGCGGGTTCCTCTGGGCGATGTTGCAATTGGCACGGCGGCCAATTCAGGCATGTTCGCTGAAATGCTCTATCGCGGCGGTGATCGCCAGCGGCTGGGCAATGCAATCTGGGGCGCGTTCGGGCGCGATTTCCGCAGCAAGGACGGCGTGCGCTTCATGGTCGCCGCGCTGACGGCAAAGCAATGGAGCGGACTGGTCGAAGCGTTCGGACTGGCCGGCCCTATCGGTGTGCTGGAAGTGGAGCTGGGCGTGAAATTCGCCGCCGGGGACGAGCCGCGCTTCACCCATCGTCAGCGCCTGTTCAATCTATTTCAGGGCGTGATCAGCAGCCATGATTACTCCGCCCTCGAAGGGATGATGAAGCAGCACGGCTGCACCTATGAACGCTATCGCACCGCGCATGAGGCCGCGAATGATCCGGTGCTGGTGGCGAACAATCCGCTGTTCGGCCCCTCGCCCGCGAACCCATCAGGCTTTGAATATCCCGCCACGCGCAGCTTTGCGAACCTGCCCGAACATGAGCCAGGTGACCCCCTACCCGCGCCCTATCTCGGGCAGCATTCCGAAGAGGTTCTGGCGGACCGGCTGGGCCTTTCCAGCGGGGCGATTGGCAAATTGGTGGATGCGGGCACTGTGGCCTTGAGCGATAAGGACAAACGATGACCAGAAGAGCAGCGATCTGCACCCCCTTGCGCACACCGGTGGGCAAGTTCCTCGGCGGGCTATCCAGCCTGAATGCTGGCGAATTGGGCGCGATCATTCTGAAAGCGCTGGTCGAGCGGTCTGGCATTGATCCCGCGCGCGTCGATGATGTCGTATTCTCGCAAGGCTATGGCAATGCCGAAGCGCCCGCCATCGGCCATTGGAGCTGGCTCGCAGCTGGACTGCCGTTGGATGTGCCCGGATACCAATTGGACCGGCGCTGCGGCTCCGGGCTTCAGGCGGTCGCCAACGCCGCGATGATGGTCGAAACCGGTATGGCCGATGTCGTCGTCGCGGGCGGATGCGAGAGCATGTCCAATGTCGAGCACTACACCATTCAAGGGCGCGGCGGCGCGCGCATGGGGGACATCACGCTGCATGATCGCCTGTCGCGCGGGCGATTGATGAGCCAGCCGATTGAGCGCTTTGGCGTTATCACCGGCATGATCGAAACCGCCGAAAACCTCGCCAAGGATTACGATATCAGCCGCGAGGACGCCGATGCCTATGCGGTGCGATCGCATCAGAACGCAGCCAGCGCATGGGACGAAGGCAAGTTCGATGCGCAATTGGTGCCGGTCGAAGTGCCGCAGCGCCGTGGCGATCCAGTGGTGTTCGATAAGGACGAAGGCTTCCGCGCCGATGCTTCGATGGAGACGCTCGGCAAATTGCGCGCGCTTGATCTCAAACGCGATCAACAAGCCATCGTCACGGCAGGCAATGCCAGTCAACAAAACGACGCGGCGGCTGCCTGCCTTGTCGTGGCCGAGGATAAGGTTGAGGAACTGGGCCTCACCCCGATGTTGTGGTTTGGCGGCTGGGCGGCGGCGGGCTGCGATCCTTCGCGCATGGGTATTGGCCCGGTGCCCGCGGTGGAGCGCCTGTTTGAACGGCGCGGTTACAGCTGGGACGATATGGGCCTCGTCGAGCTTAACGAGGCTTTCGCCCCGCAAGTGCTCGCCGTGCTGAAAGGCTGGGGCTGGAGCGCGGACGATTCGCGCCGCGATATCCTCAACGTCAATGGATCGGGCATCAGCCTTGGCCATCCAATCGGGGCAACTGGCGGGCGCATATTGGCCGACATGGCCTATGAAATGGAGCGGCGCGAGGTACGCTATGGGCTGGAGACGATGTGCATCGGCGGCGGCCAAGGCATCGCGGCGGTGTTTGAGCGGGCGGTATGAGTTACGAACGCTGGATCGGGCGCGAACTCGCAACCCGTGATCGGCTGACCCCGGAGCGTGCGTTTCAGTGGTGTGCGACTTTTGATCTGCCGCGGCCTGCAGACGGAGCAATGCCCCAAGGCATCCATTTCGCGCTGTGCACCCCTGATGCGCCGACACAGACGCTGGGCGAAGACGGTCACCCGGCGCGCGATGACAGCCCAGACAGTTTTCTCCCGCCTTTCGACTTGCCGCGCCGTATGTGGGCATCGAGCAGGATTCAGTTTATCGCTCCCATTGCAATAGGAGCGGCGATCAAGCGGGCCAGCCGCGTTGCCTCTATCGATGAGAAAGAGGGCAGCTCGGGCAAGCTCGCTTTTGTGAATGTCGATCACGATACCATCGCCAATGGCACGCTTTCCGTGCGTGAAACCCAGACGCTGGTCTATCGCGACGCTGCACCGCCCGATGCTCCGCTCAGCCCGCCAGAGATCGACGCGGGCCAATTCGATCAAAGCGCTTGGGACGCTGTGCACACGTTAACCCCCGATCCGCGCCTGCTGTTCCGCTATTCCGCGCTCACCTTCAACACGCACCGCATTCATTATGACGCGCCCTATGCCAGCACAGTTGAGCGGTATCGCGGGCTTGTGGTGCACGGACCGCTGACCGCAAGCCTGCTGCTCCAGCTGCTCGCGCGCGAACTAGGTGAGAACCGGGTGCGCGGCTTTGAATTTCGCGGGGTTTCGCCGGCAATTGCCGATGAGCCGCTACACCTCGCGATGCGCGCGTCGGACGAAGGATATGAATTGGGTGCCTTTGCCAGTGACGGGCGCCAGATCACCAAAGCGAAAGCGGCGATTTGATGCTGGGTTAATTGAAGCTGGGCTATTCCTCGATTGGATAATCCCTGATCGGCTGGATCACTCCATAACTCTCACTCGCAGGTTCTCGTCCGAGGGAAGGGAAGTCGATCTCCGGCGGCTCCACATCCGTTTCAGGCAAGCGATCCAGCAAATCCCGGATCAGCGTCAGCCGCCCGCGCTTCTGATCGTTGAAATCCACCAGAGTCCACGGCGCGTGATCGTAATGTGTCGCCTGCAGCATCGCTTCTCGCGCCTTTGTATAGGCATCATATTGCTCCCGCGCGGCCAAATCGACGGGAGAGAGTTTCCAGCGTTTCAGAGGATCATCCAGCCGCTCCGCCAGGCGTTCCTCCTGCTGCTCCTGATCGGTGGTCAACCAGTACTTGAAGAGCAAAATGCCATCATCCGTCAGCAGCTTTTCAAACACCGGAACCTGGCCAAGGAAGTGCTCGACCTGATCTTTCTTAGCAAAACCCATGACCTTTTCGACCCCGGCCCGGTTGTACCAGCTGCGGTCAAACAGCACGATTTCTCCGGTCGTCGGCAAGTGCCGGATATAGCGCTGGAAATACCACTGGCCGCGCTCATCGTCGGTTGGCTTGCCCAGCGCAACGGTGCGGCATTGGCGCGGGTTCAGCTTGTCCCGCACCGCCCGGATCGCGCCGCCCTTGCCCGCGGTGTCGCGCCCTTCAAACAGGATCACGATCCGCGCACCCGTCGTCCGCGCCCAACGGGCCATGCCCACCAGTTCTTCTGTCATGGGTTCCAGCAGCTTGCGGTATTCCTTGCCCCGCAGTTTACCGTTCTGCGCCATCCAGTATTCCTTTGCCCTGAGTTTTTGCCTTGTTTCGTGCCCACGCTAGCCGCACAATAGACCATATGGCCACACTTGCTGATCCTGATATTGACTACACCCGCCTGCCAGGTCTTCCGGCAGACGTGTTCACCGCGCCCCTCGCAAAGCCCGCCCATGTGGGGGAGGACTGGCTGGAGCCTGCGCAGGCGGTCTATTCAAGCGAGGAACACTCGATCTGGGATGATCTGTTCGCGCGCCAGATGGAGGTGCTGCCGGGCCGCGCCGCCAGCGCCTTTCTGGCGGGTCTGGAAAAGCTGGACCTTGGCAAAGGGGGCGTGCCCGATTTTCGCGCGATGTCTCAAGAGCTGGACGCGCTGACCGGATGGAGCGTGGTGCCTGTGCCCATGCTGATCCCTGATCACGTATTCTTCTGGCACCTGGCCAACCGCCGGTTTCCCGCAGGCAATTTCATCCGCACGCGTGAGACGTTTGACTATATTCAGGAACCTGACGTGTTCCACGATGTGTTTGGCCACGTGCCAATGCTGACCGATCCGGTTTATGCTGATTACATGCAGGAATATGGCCGCGCGGGATGGAAGGCGATGCGGTATAACCGCCTGAAATCGCTGGGATCGCTTTACTGGTACACGGTGGAATTTGGCCTGATCGAGGAAGCTGACGGGATCAAGGCCTATGGTGCGGGCATCCTGTCAGGCCCGACCGAGGCGGTGTTCGCGGTGGAGGCCAAGAGCCCGAACCGCATCATGCTGAATGTGGACCGCGTGATGCGCACCGATTATGTTATCAGCGATCTGCAGCCGACCTATTTCGTGATTGAGAGTTTTGAGGATCTCTACCGCCAGACGGTGGAGCGGGACTTTGACCGCCTGTATCGCAACCTGTCTGCAGGGTTCACCTATGCCAACAGCGCGGTGATCGATGTTGATTATGTGCGCCATCGCGGCACGCAGGAATATCATCTGAGAGGCGGCGCTGGCAGCGGGGCGAAACCGGTCTAGACCGGATCAGGCCTCGATATTGTCGCGGCGGCTAATGACGCCGTGATACAGCACAAGAACGGCGATCACACAGGCCGTCGCTACGCCCAGCGCCAAAAGCGTCAGTCCACCCAGGGGACTTTCCGAATTGGTAAGCAGGCCGCTCGCCAAAGCAACCGTCATCCCCAGCCCCATCTGACGCAGGATCGCCCCTGCCGCTTCGGTGCGGGCAAGGATGGAGGCTAACCAGCCGAGAGAAAGGCCAAGAAGGATAAGGACAAGTAAAGCCATGGTACGAACGCGCGAGTCTCTTGTGTAAAGTGCAACTGCTTTTCCAACCAGCAGCCGCGCGAGTTGTTCCAAGGCGCCTGACCCGCATCGCCTGATTCAGAAAAAATAAAGCAGGGCGACGCCCATCGCGACGCGATAAACCACGAAAACCAGCATCGATGCGCGTTTGAGGAAGTTCATCAGGAACGCCATCGTCACAAAGGCGGCGATGAAGGTCAGCACGCCGGCGATCAGGGCGTCTGTCGCGAGTGTCAGACCCGCATCGAAAATCTCTGGTACGATCAGAACGCCGGCCCCCGCAACGGCAGGGATCGACAACAGGAAACTGAAGCGCGCGGCCTCCACCCGTTTGTATCCCAGTGCGCGCGCCGCTGTCATTGTCACGCCAGATCGGCTGGTGCCCGGAATGATCGCCAGCGCCTGAGCCAGACCGACGATCAACCCGTCGCGCCAGCTCATATCCTCGAACACCTTCTCTTCGCGGCCGAACCAGTCCGCTAAACCCATGAGGATGCCATAGACGATCAGGTTGAACGCAATGAGATCGGTGAAGCGGATGGAGCTCATCAGGTCATCGTCGATTATGGTGATGCCAAACATGCTCTGCGCAAAGGAATTGAAAAGGCCCATCTTGATCGACAGGCCGAACACGATCGCCGGAATGGTGCCGAGAACGATCCACCAGAACAGGCGACGCTCTGCCGGGGCATTGGGAGCTTTTGTCCCGATCCCGATGCTGGCAAAGCCACCGCGCGCCAGAACCAGCACATCCTTGAAGAAATAGACGATAATCGCGAGCAGAGAGCCAACATGCACCGCCACATCGATCAGCGGGCCCTGATCGGGGAAATCCGTGAGATAGGGGATCAGGATCAGGTGCCCTGACGAGGAGATCGGCAGGAATTCGGTAATCCCCTGGACGACCGCGATGATGAGCAGTTGAAGGAAGGTCATGAAAAGTCGGGAAGCCTCAACCGGCGCCGGAATGACGCCGCGCGGAACGCTTACCCACCCCCACCCCCTCCCGCAAGCGGGTGGGGAGAAGAGGGGCAGGTCTACTGATCCACGCTTTGGCGCTGGTTCAATGCCAAAGGCATCGCAAGGGCGACCGCCCGCCCGAGCTTATGCAAGGAAATCGCGCTCCGGATGGGGCGCAAAAGCCCAAAACATTACCAAATACGCACGCGCTCTTCGGGTGGCAGGTACAATTCGTGATCTTCGGTCACGCCGAACGCCTCATACCATTCATCAAGGTTACGCACGACGCCGTTGACGCGGTATTCCTCTGGACTGTGCGAGTCCGTGCGCAGGCGGTTGCGATAGTTCTCCTCACGCTGGGTAGAGCGCCAGACCTGCGCCCATGCAAGGAAGAACCGCTGATCCCCGGTCAGCCCGTCAATCACCGGCACCTCCTGCCCCTTGGTCGCAATCTTATAGGCGCGATAGGCCAGGCTGAGACCGCCCAGATCGCCGATATTCTCGCCCAGCGTCAGGCGACCGTTCACACAGGTCTCGCCTTCGTCAAACGGGCAATATCCATTGTACTGCGCCACCAGAGCATCGCCCAGCTTGTCAAAATTGGCGCGGTCTTCATCCGTCCACCAATTGCGCAGCTTACCCGTCGCGTCGTATTTTGAACCCTGATCGTCAAAGCCGTGGCCGATTTCGTGGCCGATAACACCGCCGATTGCGCCATAATTCACCGCCGGATCAGCGGTCAGGCCAAAGAACGGCTGCTGCAGGATTGCGGCGGGGAACACGATCTCGTTCTTGGTCGGGTTGTAATAGGCGTTCACGGTCTGGGGCAGCATGAACCACTCGGTGCGGTCAATTGGCTTGCCCAGCTTGTCGACATTGTCAGCCAGGCTCCACGCCGACGCGGCAATCGAGTTGGCGAGCGGATCATCGCTGACTTCGAGGCCGGGATAGGTTTCCAGATTCTCGCGATAGCCGATCTTGGGGTCAAAGCTGTTCAGCTTTTCGATCGCCTGCTCCTTGGTGGCATCGCCCATCCAGTCAATTTCACCGATGCTCTCCGCCACGGCGAGCCGCAGATTGGCAACCAGTTCATCCATCGCGGCCTTGTTCTCAGGCGGGAAGTACCGTTCGACATAGGATTTGCCGAGCAACTCACCCAAGGCGCCCTGCGTGGCGGAAATCGCCCGCTTCCAGCGCGGGCGCTGTTCCGGGGTGCCGCGCAGTGTCTTGCCGTAGAATTCAAAGCGCGCATCATCGAACTTGGTCGGAAGGACAGAGGCGTTGTTCGACAGGAAATCGGCAATTGTCCACGCCTGCCATGTGGCAAGATCGGTGTCGCTGACCAATTGCATGAAGCCGGGTAGGCCCTTGCCGATCTTGTCCAGCGTCTCTTGCGTCAGGCCCAGCTTCTCGATCTCCTCGTCGGTCGGCGGGATGGCGCTGGCGACAAAGGTCGGCGATTTATCAAAGCCCATCTCAGCCAGCATCGCGGCGACCGGAAAATCGCCGGCCATCGCCTCAAGGTCAGCCTCGGTCAGAGCGTTGTATGTCAGATCACGGTTGCGGCGCACGCTGCGATCCCAGCTGATTTCGCGCGCGATCCGCTCTTCCAGAGCATAGACCGATGCTGCGGCTGCAACCGGGTCTTCATATCCAGCCGCGCCCAGCAGCATCGCCAGATATTCGCGATATTTCGCCTGGATGCCTTTCGCTTTCTCGGTGTCGTCGAGATAATAATCGCGATCCGGCAGGCCCAGGCCGCCGCTGCTGATATAGGCGACATAGCGGTCGGGCTGTTTGGCATCGACGCTGACATAGCCACCCAGCGGGCTAGGATAACCCGGCTTTGCCCACAGCATCGCAAGCTCATCCAGCGAAGACACCTGCGCGATGGAATCGATATAAGGTTGGGCCGAGGCCATGCCGCGCGCATTGATCGCATCGGTATCAAGATAGGCTTTGTAAACCGACATGATGCGCGCTTCGTCAGCGGACAGATCGGCGGCGGGCTTGGCCGCCAGCTCATCAATCAGGGCTTTCACATCTGTGGTCGATTTCTCGCCAAGCAGGGTGAACGCGCCAAAGCGGCTGTATTCATCGGGAAGCGGATTTGCATCCAGCCAGTCCTGATTGACATAGGCAAAGAAGTCGTCGCCCGGCGTGATCGTTTTGGAAAGCAACGCGGGGTCCACACCCCATTCGCCAAAGCTCATGGTGGGCGTTGCAGACTCTTGCGCCGAATCTTCCATTTCCGAGTCGAGCAGGGTGTCGATCACATCGCCACCCCTCGCTTCTGCGTTATGGTCCGCTTCACCCGCCGCGATCGGGCCGGAAAGAGCGAAGGTGGCTGTGCCAACAAGCAACAGCGCACCGAATGTGCGTCCAATATCTGTCATGGGTGCGACCCCTGTTTGTAAGTCTTTTAAAAAAACGGTTCACCCGTCTTAGCGTCATAATAGACAAACCGCAGTCATTGATCCCGCCAAAACAGCAGTTCGTCGAAAAATGTGAGGTTCAGGCCGCTTCGGTGGCGGTGAACTGCAAGGAGGAAAGCCGCGCATACAACCCGCCCGCCTGCGACAGCTCGTTATGCGTGCCCTGTTCGACGATCCGTCCGCCATCCAGCACGATGATCCGGTCGGCCGCGCGCACTGTGGCAAGACGGTGCGCGATCACCAGAGTGGTGCGATCCATCATCAGTGCATCAAGCGCCTGCTGCACCAATTGCTCGCTCTCCGCGTCAAGCGCGCTTGTCGCTTCATCCAGCAACAGGATCGGCGCATTGCGCAGCAGGGCGCGGGCGATGGCCACGCGCTGTTGCTGACCACCAGACAGCTGCGTGCCGCCTTCACCAAGATAGGTGTCGAGCCCTTGCGGGAGCGCTTGCAGAAACTCCTCGGCATTGGCCGCGCGCGCCGCATCCCAGATCTCGGCATCGCTCGCATCCCACTTGCCATACCGCAGGTTGTCGCGAGCATTGGCGCTGAACAGCACGCCGTCCTGCGGCACCAGTGCCAGACGTTCGCGCAGGTCAGCGGGATCAGCCTTGGTCAAAGGCACGCCGTCGAGCCGGATTGTCCCACCCTGCGGATCATAGAACCGTTCGACCAGCTGGAAGATCGTCGATTTACCCGCGCCCGACGGACCGACAATCGCGACCGTCTCACCCGGCTGGATCTCCAGAGTGAAATCGGACAGCGCCTCGGTTTCGGGGCGCGCGGGATAACGGAAGGTGACATTGCGGAAAGACAGACTGCCTCGCGGCGGGACGGGCAGGCTTTCGGGACGCACCGGAGCGGCAATGGCAGGCTTTGCATCGAGCAATTCAGCGAGGCGACTGGCCGCGCCCGCCCCGCGCAAAAGGTCGCCGTACACCTCGGTCAAAGCGCCAAACGCGCCTGCGACAATCATCGCACCGACAATAAAGGACAGGATCGTGCCGCCGCTGATTTCCCCTGCGGCCACGCCCTCTGCCCCGCGCCATAACAGCAGCACAATGGACCCAAAGATCGCCAGAATGATGATCGCGGTCATGATCGCGCGCAGCACAATGCGCCGCCGAGCGGTGTCGAACGTGCGCTCCACCGCATCGCCAAAGCGGCCGGCTTCCCGATCTTGCTGATTGAATCCTTGCACGATTTTCATCGCGCCCAGAACCTCTGAAACCATCGCGCCCACATCGGCCACGCGGTCCTGACTGTCACGCGAAATCGTGCGAATTTTCCGCCCGAAAAACACAATGGGCAGAATGATGCCGGGAATGCCCACGGCCAGCCAGATCGTCAGTTCCGGCAGCAGCCAGAACAGATAGATCGTCCCGCCAATGCCCAGAAAAACATTGCGCAAGGCGACAGAGACAGTGGTGGCGACCACCGTTTCGATGATCGCTGTATCCGATGTCATCCGGCTGGAGATTTCTTTCGGGCTGTTTTCTTCGTAGAAACCCGGCGACATCCTCATAAGGTTCTTATGAACCTTGCGCCGGATATCCGCGACCACGCGCTCCCCGATCCAGCTGACAAAGTAATACCGCGCCGCTGTACCCAGTGCGATGACTATCACGACTACGAACAGATACCGGAACCAGCGGCCAATATCGCCTGCCCCTTCGCCGCCGGTTCCAAACCCGCGATCCACGATCAGTTGCATCGCGTGCGGAATGGCCAATGTACCCACGGCTGTCACCACGAGAGCGAGCAGCGCAAAGGCAACCTCGCGCGGATATTTACCAGCTTCGCGGTAAATCATTTTCAGCGGGGCAAGTGATCGGCTTTTAGGGGCGCCATCCTCTGACGATGCCACGTCAGCAGGGTCGGCCTGAGACGTGGTGCCACCCTCGGGGCTAACCACAGGCCCATCGCCGGTGATGACCGGGTCGCTTTGTGTATCGAGGGTGATTTGCGAGACTTCGCCGGTCATATCCATGGTGATCTAGTCGTGCTTGCGCATAATTTCACGTGTAAAAAGTGCACAATTCTCATGGCAGGACAGTTTGGGCGAAAAATTGTGCATTGCACAATAGTGTGCAAAAGCCCATCTATGGGCGGTGAAATAGGCTGCGTCGCGCCCGGGATCGCGCGTGTCAGCTCACCCTAAAGCGCATTGAAAACCATTCGTGCCAATGGGTTAGAACCGGACCGATAAAGGGGCACTCGATGCTTTACCAGGCTTATGAAATACAGCGCAGCTGGCTGAACAGTGTCAGCTCGGCCGCATCAATCACGGCAGAAATGTTGAGCAACCCGGCCAATCCGATGCGCTTGACCGGCTTTGGATCGATGGCGGCCAATGCGCTCGACGTGATGGCCCATGCCACTGCCCAGTACTCAAAGCCCGCTTTCGGCATCACCGAAATCGAGAGCAACGGGCAGACCTATCCCGTGATCGAAGCGACCGTGATGAACCGCCCGTTCGGCGATCTCAAACGCTTCCGCCTCGACGGCGTGACCGACGACGACAAAAGCCCGCGTCCCAAAATGCTGATCGTGGCACCCATGAGCGGCCATTATGCGACGCTGCTGCGCGGCACGGTCGAACGCATGTTGCAGCAATATGAGGTCTACATCACCGACTGGGCCGATGCGAAGATGGTGCCCGTGCATGAGGGGCGTTTCGACCTGGATGATTACATCGACTACCTGATCGAATTCCTCGAATATATCGAAGGCGTCAATCCGGGCCAGCGTCCGCACATGATGGCCGTGTGCCAGCCCAGCGTCCCCGCCTTTGCCGCGACCGCGTTGATGAACCTGCACAAATCGCCCGCGACGCCTGCGACGCTGACGATGATGGGCGGGCCGATCGACACCCGCGAAAGCCCGACCAGCGTAAACAACCACGCCATGAAGCGCCCGATTGAATGGTTTCGCCAGAGCGTCATCGCGAAGGTGCCGATGAATTATCGCGGCGCGGGACGTAAGGTTTATCCCGGCTTCATGCAGCTTAATGCGTTTATGAGCATGAACCTGCAAAGCCACATGATGAGCCATTACGAGATGTACAAGCATCTGACCGCAGGCGATGATGACAGCGCGCAGGCAACAAAGGATTTCTACGACGAATATCGCAGCGTGTGCGACATGACGGCGGAGTTTTACCTGCAAACGGTCGAGGAAGTGTTCCAGACCCACTCGATCCCCAACGGCACTTTCCGCCACAAGGGTGAGCTGGTCGATATCAAGCAGATCACCGACACCGCCTTGCTCGCCATCGAAGGCGAGCGCGACGATATTTCAGGCCTTGGCCAGACGAAAGCCGCGCTGAAACTGACGCCGAACCTGCCCGAGAAAATGAAGCGGTATTACATGGCCGAAGGCGCCGGACATTACGGCATCTTCAACGGCAGCCGCTGGCGCAACAAGGTTGCCCCGGTGGTCGAGGAATTTGTGGCGGCTCATGGATAAATCCGGGGCCTGAATGTAAGGGCTTGGAATGATCGACGCCCTCACCAACAACCGCTTTGTTTCACACTTTGGCCTGACCGCGCCAATTGCCCTCGCGCCAATGGCGCTGGCGACCGGTGGGGAATTGGCGGCTGCTTGTGCAAAGGCGGGCGCCTTGAGCCTTGTCGGCGGGGCCTATGGTGATCTTGAGTGGACTCGCCGCGAATACTCATTGGCTCTTGATGCTCTTTCTGCGGAAGCTTCGGCTTTGGCCCGATTGGGGTGCGGGTTCATCTCTTGGAAACTGGCAGAAGATCGGTCAGCGCTGGATTGGGTGTTGGATCAGGAACATCAGCCTACTGCTATAATGCTGTCTTTCGGCGATCCATCAGGCCTCGCCCTATCGATCACCGATCGTGACATTCCCCTGATATGCCAGATCCAGGCAATGTCACAGCTGCCTCAGGCAATTGATGCAGGCGCGTCCGTGATTGTTGCACAAGGCGGCGAGGCTGGAGGGCACGGACTGAACGCGAGAGACGGGCGAAGCACATTTACTTTCGTGCCGGAAATCGCAGACCGACTGGCTGCGCATAATCCCGAAATCATGCTTCTGGCTGCGGGCGGTATCGCAGACGGGCGCGGTCTTGCAGCGGCTACGATGCTCGGCGCGGACGGGGCGCTGGTTGGTTCACGCCTGTGGGCGACGAGAGAATCGCTCGCGCCGGCAAAAGCCATTGCCGAGGCAGTGCGTTCTGACGGAAACAGCACGGCGCGATCGTCGATTTTTGATATTCTGCGCGAGAAAAATTGGCCGTCCGAATTCGACTTTCGGGCCTTGCGCAATGACATTCACCGCGAATGGGAAGAGCGTATTGACGACTTGCGCGAAAGCCCGAAACCAGCGCGAGAGAGCTACAGGGACGGTGTGCTGAATCAGGATTACACCCGCGCGCATGTGACTGTGGGGGAGGCGACTGGATTGATTTATAAGCTTGAATCTGCAGGCGATGTGATCCGATCCATGAATAGGCAGGCCCGCCAGTTGACGGCCTGATCCTTCGCCGTCAGCGCCCAGCGCGCAGATCCGGCCCTGTGTCCAAACACGATCCTGAAACCGGCAAGCTGAAGAACGATCTTTTTCAACGAATGGGCTCAATTTCCCGCAGATGTCTGAGGCGGGCAATATTTCATCTGATGGCGGGAGTTTTGCCCAGGCGAGCGCCCCAGATCCTGCTTCGCGGGCAACACTGGAGCCTATCTGGCCCTCTTACGCCAGCAGTCATCGCGAGAGAGATAGCCAAGACAAGCTTCGCGATAACGGCAAACTGTAATGAGGCAAATCGCGATTCAACTCACGCCTTACGCCCCTGAAAGCGCTGTCCTTATCGCAAGCGGGTAAGGCACCTTTAACCAACCCGCTGAACCGGATTGCAAGCGCGCGCGAGTACGTGTTTTCACACAAGACCCGTGAAATCATGAGGATGCCCGAATGAACAAACTGGCGAAATCGCTCTGTGCTCTGGGCGTATTTTCCAGCGCTGCGACGTTCGGCGGCAGCGCCGCGATCGCTCAGGAAGCCAGTCCACAAGACACCGGATGGGCGATCTCGGACGCCGATGGGCAGGTCTCTGTCATTCGCGATGGCAAATCGATCTATGGCGCAAAGGGCACAAGGCTTGAAATCGGCGATCTGGTCCGCACCAGCAAAGCGGCGCGCGCGGTCTTGATGCGCGGCAAGGAATTTGTGGTCGTGCCGCCGGGCGAACAGGTGCGCATCGCGAAAGCTGAGGACGCAGGCACGGTCGGACAATTCATCGAATTCATGGGCAAGATGCTGACCAGCAATGGAACTCAAAGCGCGCTGAAACGGCCCATCGGTGTCGCCGTCATCAAGGGGTTTGATACCCCTTCTGGCAAGCGTGAGACGAACGAGGCCGGTTCGCAGTAGGCGGACAGACGCGGAGATCAGAGCCACGAAAAACGGCGCGAGAATTGCTCCCCGCGCCGTTTTTTCGCTTTGCCGCCCGCTGCCTCGCAAGAGCAAGGCGGGAAGCCGACAATCAATCAAAACACCTCGAACAGGCCCGCTGCGCCCATGCCGCCGCCGACGCACATCGTCACGACGACGTACTTGGCGCCGCGACGCTTGCCTTCGATCAAAGCGTGGCCGGTGCAACGTGCGCCGGTCATGCCGTAAGGGTGGCCGATGGAGATCGAGCCGCCATTGACGTTGAGAATGTCGTTGTCGATGCCCAGCTTGTCACGGCAGTAAAGCACCTGCACGGCAAACGCTTCGTTCAGCTCCCAAAGACCGATATCGTCCATCTTCAGACCCGTTGCCTTGAGCAGTTTCGGGATCGCGAAGACGGGGCCGATGCCCATTTCATCAGGCTCGGTGCCAGCAACTGCCATGCCGACATAGCGGCCCAGCGGCTCAAGACCTTTCTTCTCGGCAAGTTTGGCTTCCATAAGGACCGAAGCTGATGAACCGTCGGAGAGCTGCGACGCGTTGCCAGCGGTAATCACCTTCCCCGGACCCATCACCGGCTGAAGTCCTTGCAGACCTTCAAGAGTGGTTGACGGGCGATTGCCTTCGTCCTTGGTCATGGTGGTTTCGACCTGGCTGATTTCGCCGGTGGCCTTATCCTTCACCATCATGGTCGTGGTGACAGGCACGATCTCGTCGTCGAACTTGCCCGCTTCCTGTCCGGCTGCGGTGCGCATCTGCGATTGCAGCGCGTATTCGTCCTGTGCGTCGCGGCTGATATTGTAACGCGCGGCGACCGTTTCGGCGGTGCCCAGCATCGGCATGTACACATCCTTGTGCATCGCGATCAGCGAAGGATCGGGAGCGACGCGCATTTCGGGGGTCTGGACCATTGAGATGGAATCCTGACCGCCACCGACGACCACATCCATATTGTCGACGATGATCTGCTTGGCAGCCGTGCTGATTGCCATGAGGCCGGACGAGCACTGACGATCAATGGTCTGTGCTGCGACGCCGACGGGAGCCCCGCCGCGCAATGCGACCTGACGGCCGATATTGCCGGCCTGCGTGCCCTGCGTGAGGACTGCGCCCCACACGACATCGTCAATCTCGCCAGCATCGATGCCGGAACGTTCGACAGCGGCCTTGAAAGAATGCGCGCCCAACGTGGCGCCGGGGGTGGCGTTAAAGCCGCCCTTGTAGGCCCGGCCAATCGGTGTGCGGGCGGTGGAGACGATAACTGCGTCACGTGACATGATGGGGGTGTCCTTTGATGGTGATGATACGATCCGGGCCTCCCGATCAGGAGGCCCGCTGAATTTCAGGTCAGGTCCGAATGATCAGACCGGGAAGACTTAAACGAAGTAGAGGGTGATCCACTCACAGATCAGCGCAGGCGTTTCTTCGCCTTCGATTTCCATCGTGACTTCGCAGGTCTGCTGCCACTGGCCCGGGCGCTTTTCCGTCATGTCGGTCAGCTTCCAGTGGCCGCGGATCCGCTTTCCCGCGCGAACCGGCGCGAGGAAACGGCATTTGTTGCCGCCGTAATTGACGCCCATCTTCACGCCATCAAGCTTGGGAACGTCGCTGTTCGCGCCCAGATACGGCATCATCGACAAGGTCATGAAACCGTGCGCGATGGTGCCGCCAAACGGCGTCGCCTTTGCGGCTTCTTCATTGACGTGAATGAACTGGTGATCGCCCGTCGCATCAGCGAACATGTTGATCTTTTCCTGGCTCATCTCGACCCATTCGCTGGTGCCGATGTTCTCGCCGACTTTCGCGGCCAAATCCTGAGGGGTCATGGGGCTCTCCTGTCTGTTATTTGTGCGCCCATGATCCCATACCAACGGGCGCCTGTTTTGCAGGGGCTTCATGGCGCAAGAGTGCATGCGATGCAATCGCAAGTCGCAGGGAGGAGACCATCGCGAACAGGGTCATGGACCCGCTGGCAGCGCCGACTTCAGCTATGCCGTTACGGCATCCGAAGGCCGACGCCGCCTGCCCGTTTCATCGCGTTCAACACCGCGACCTGCGCGCGAATTGCGCGCAGACTTGCGTGAAGGGGCGCCAGACGCCTCGTCCGCACGCGCCGAATCAATCTTTTTACAATACGAGTTCAGTCCGATTTGCAGCCCGATGATCATCAGCATCACCGGCTGATAGGCGATGCCCTGAAACAGCGCGCCGACGATATAGACACAGCTGGCCAGTTGCAGCGCTGTGGCCATGGGCGCGATCCATTCTTCATCCTCGCCGTTCTCGCCCGCTTTGCCCCGCTTTAACCAGCGCGCACGGATCCGGCCCATCTGCCACAGGCCGGTGAGGTGCAGTAGCGTCCAGATGGCAAGGCCGGGATAGCCCTGTTCTCCCAGCACTTCGAACACAGATGAGTGATAGGCCCGCCCCTTATCAGTCACTTCGATATATTCGACAGAGGACGTATTGCCGGTGCTCTCACGTTTTGGCAGGCGATAGGTGAAGCTGTTGCCACGAAACGCGTCAAAACCGCCGCCCTGCGGTTTCTCGGCGACGTAATCCAGCGTCCAGCCCCACACCGCCATCCGGGTAGAGGCGCTTTCATCGCCATCAGGTTCAAAGATCGTGGCCATCCGGTCATAATAGGTTTGCGGCAGGAACGGCAGCGCGCTCAGCCCCAGCACGGCGGCACCAAAGATGAACAGCATCCGCCGCTTGGTATAGCGCAACAGCAGCACGCCGAGTGCCGCGATACAAACCAGACCGGTGCGCGCCTCTGTCCCGACGGGGATCAGCAGGCAGGCAAAGATCAGGGCGATCGCAAAGCCCGTCACCATCGGGTGCGGCCGGTAAATCGTGCCATAGCGGGTAAACCACCAGATCAACGGAATGAGCGCAATCGCCACTGTCGCCAGCGTCGAACTTTCGTAAATGCCGCTGTTGTCATTCACGAAGAAATGCAGATTGCCATAACCACCGCCGCCCAGAATGATCTTCATCCCCGTGGCGATCACAATCGTGCCGATGGCCATCACCATCATGAATGCGAGCGCTTCGATCCGGGCGCGGCTGGTTAGCGTAAACGGCAGGAAAATCGCGAACAACAGCGCCTTCCAGACCCAGTTCCACTTGGTCGCCGCAGCGTCAGGGAAATCGGCATTGCCCGTCGTCCAGAAGCAATAGAGCAGCAGCGCGATCATCAGCCCTTGGCGAACCGAGAAGCTGACATATTCCTTTTTATCCAGCAGCAGATACCCGCCAAACGCGGCGGCAAAAGCGACGAGCGAAATTTGCAGGCTCTGGATGAGGCCAAAGCCGATGCGCTGCGGCGCGAGAATGTCGATATAGACATACAGCAGCACCCACAAAAACGGGCGCTTCACGCCCAGAGCGAGCACAAATCCGATAAAAGCGAGAAAGACGAGGCCGAGCATTTTTTCTGTGCTATCGCTTCGCTACTTGAGCATGGGGTCTGTGCGATCGGTTCAGCCGGCGGCTGTGCTCCGCATCCGCTGCTTGAGCACGGGTTTTCTGCGACCGCCGCGCTACTTGAGCGCGGGATTGGCGCGACCGGGTCCGGCGCGCGCTGCGGCGGGGCTGCGGGCCAGCAGCGGGATCGGGATCAGGCTCGCCGCCATCAGGCTGTTCGCCCTCACGCCCGATCCTGCCGCGACCTTTGCGTCTGTCCGGCTCCCCCTTGGCGAAACTGCCGAGCAAGGGGTCCACGTCCAGACGATCACGCATGACGAGGCGCAATAAAGCGATGGCGATCAGGCCATGGCCGATGAAAAGGGCTATATAATCAATCATATATATCGGTCATACGCAACGTGCCCCCGCGCCCACCGCTCATAAGAGAAGCGGACATCACAGCAACACTGCCATGCCGCTATAATCCGGTGCAGTTGACGCGCCGTTAAGCACAAATGCTCTATTAGCCCTGGCCATGACACGGGTTCTGCACGTCCTAGACCATTCGCTGCCACTGCACAGCGGCTATACCTTTCGCACGCGCGCCATCCTGAAAGCGCAGGAGGCCGCCGGGCTAGAGGTGCGTGGCCTCACCGGAATGCGGCACGAAACGCAGATCGCGGACAAGTCAGTCAAAGGCGCGATTGAGGTAATTGACGGGCTGACCTTTCATCGCACTGCCGGTGTGCCGTCAGGTCCCGTGGCCGTGCGCGAAATGCGCGAGATGAATGCGCTTTCCAAAAGCATCCGCGCCGTGGCGCAGGACTGGCGCCCAGACATCATTCACGCGCATTCACCCGCTTTGTGCGGCGGCGGCGCGATCCGGGCGGCGCGCGCGCTGGGCATTCCGTTTGTCTATGAGATCCGCGCCTTTTGGGAGGATGCCGCCGTCGGCAACCGGACGGGGCGCGAAGGCTCTGCCAAATACAAAATGACCCGCTGGTTTGAAACGCAGATTGCGAGCCGCGCCGATGCGGTCTTCACGATTTGCGACGGGTTGCGCGATGATCTGATCGCGCGCGGCATCGCTCCGGGAAAGATAGGCGTGATGCGCAACGGTGTGGACCTGTCGCTGTTTGGTGACCCGCCTCCGCGCGATAAGGCGCTGGCTGGCGAGTTGGGG